>JACCDO010011466.1_pt1 | contig 51184 bp, 23 predicted proteins | sample 7446101 | NCBI WGS metagenome assembly JACCDO01 (sample SAMN15323440, study PRJNA562643) | freshwater metagenome | isolation source: river surface water | place: USA:Blue River Watershed | collected 2017-08-16 | reverse complement strand
TATAATATTTTGTAAACTATATTTGTTTTAGATATAATATTTTGTAAACTATATTTGTTTTAGATATAATATTTTGTAAACATTTTTTAGTTGTCGGTTTATAAAAATATTATACTAAAAATCACCGGTTGAGATTGAAGTTTAATAAAGCTAAAAAAATTAAAAAAAATTCGCGTCTATTTTAAAGGTTACAGTAATCCTTTTTTTTAAATCATAACAACAAACTATTATTTTAAACCAAATATTTAATAAGTAAGTATGATAATAATATATTATTATTAAATAATAATATATTAATTATATGTATTATACATCTATATAATTTACTACAAATATCGTAAAATATATGGATTACCAAGAAATTTTCAAGTAACCTTAAGATTACTTTAAACTTCAATTTCTTTTTCCTTAAATAAATGTGACTTACTTTTAATTTCAAATAGTAATTTTTCACAATCTTTTATTAACTTTTTTCTAGTATCTGAAATTTCATCGTCAGAATCATCATCTGACCATTCATTTAAATCATACTTAATTTTATTTTCGTTCGATGTAAACTCTGCATTTTCCCATGTTTTCTTAACCATGTCTTTATAATGATAAGCTTCTTCATTTATACCCAAGTGAAGTTTTTTAATCATTCTTTTTGATACTGGTATTTCTTTAATTCTTTGAATTGTTTCTATAATTTCAGGTTTTGTTGTTTTTATTGTGTTAACATTTGTAACAACACCATAATATACCCTATCAAAAACATCTTTTTTATTTACAACTTTTATTCTTCTTGTTTCTGGATCAACAATATTTGCATATGTATCATTTTTTCCGGTAACACAAAAATTTTGGTATTCTGGCAAATCGGGATTAAAATGTTTTTTCTTTACAATTTCAATTATAGAATTTAGTCCATGTTTTTCTACAATTGTTTTTAAATTATCTTGAGAAATAACATTAATTGGCTCATTACCAAATGGCATTACATAAATAACGCTGTTAATATTATTTGTTATATGATTTGTTATATTTGTTTGTTTTAAGTTAATTATTTTATTGTTGTCGTATTCATTTATATTATTATTATTATTTGCTAAATTATTCATTTTACATATTTTTTCATGTCTCCATTTATTTTGTTTATGATTAAATTCTCTATTACAAAAACAACAAATATGATGTTTAGGATGATGCTTCTTTTTATGTTTCGCTAATCCTACTTTTGTTTTGTATTCAAAACCACAATCTTGACATTTAAACATTATATTATTATTATTAACAATATTTTTTTAAATGGTAATCTTTTTTGAGGTTATAAAAATGGTTATAGTAACCTTTAATTACAATATTGTTATGTATATTAACTACATGTATAACATTCTATTAAATGTCATAATAAATAGTAATTATTATAATTATCATATTTACTTAGTAAAAATATAGTACACAAAAAAATATTCTTCGCGCGCGAGACTGTTTAACATTATATTTAAGGTTACTGGTTACGTGGTAATCTATTGAAAAATTTATAATTGTTATATATTATTAAGAAGTATTTACAAGTATAAAAAAGTAATTATTAAACATACTACCTAATTTACATCACAATATATTAAAATTACAACATAAAAAATTAAAGCAATATACAAAAATTAAAGTAACCTTTTTTTGGTAACCCCACGCACGAAATTTTTTTTTTAAAATCCACAAAATATAAATTAAAAACTTAACTCATTAAAAATCCTAAAAAATAGTTTTAAAAATGAAAAATAAATTAAATGTCCGGTGTAATTTGAATATCAGCTTTTCTTTTACCGAGTGTGGTATTGGCGTTAACATCGGGTGCTGATAAGTTTTCCGGTTCATAAATACTTTTTTGGCTATATGTGGTAAAGCTTTCGTGCGAACATATCTTAACAATTCCATCAAAATCACGAAACGGAAAAATTTTTGAAATAATCCAATACAATTGGTTATTACCAAATGGGATTATTTGCCCAGTTGTAAAATCAAAACATAACTTGGATTCACACCCAACATTGGGACCAATTGAAATATTAAACCATTCATAGTACAGTAAGCAGTTGTCATTTACTGTAATTAAAAATTGCATTTCAGTAAAAGCGTTTGAATTTGGATGCACAAGTTTTTTGTAGTTGGGAAAAAAATTAAGCACACAACAGGTGGAAATTATATCTAAATTTGAATTCATAAAATTAATATATTGTGAATTTGGACTAGTTCCTATATAACTAACATTGGGTCCACATGCTGTAACAGGATAATATCGTGCCCCTGGTTCTTCAATAACAACTGGAATAATATAACGTTCTAGTCTAGTTAATAAATCCCATGTGAAAATTGGTACACTAGAACGCCCATTAACATACATCCAATATTCGCGACCAATCGGGATAATAAAGCGCGTATTAAAGTCTGAATCATACTTTCTGGCTACCATTGAAACCAAATCACAAATACAAAAAGTAAATTCGCAACCAATCCAAAGAATATTATCCGAATATTCAATTACATTAAGCGAATCTTTTTCACCATACCCAATTGCGCCAACAACAAGTACTGGGAAATCGGGCATTTGTGCTGATACAATTGACAATACCTTAGTTTTTAAATCCAATTGTATCACATAAATCTGATGGTTATAGGTGAATGCGCATATGTGTTCTATGGGGTAAATGCCTTTCGGTAATAAATTATGATTGTGTATAATTTTAAGAGACATACCTAAATAAATATTTAGCATTAGGTACTTAAAATTCAATTTTTTCAAATACCCCGTAATATTTTTCCAATACTAAAATTAACTTTGTTTTGTTTATCATTGATATTAGACATTTTCCCATCTAATTCATCAAGTTTTTTGTTTTGAATAACAACTTCATCTTTTATCAGCATGGCTTTTTCCATAATTGCATCAAGCGAACTGGAAATTAAATCAAGAGAATTATCTATTTGTGTATCAACCTGTTCAATTGTGTCTAACCTAGTTGCTAAATCAGTATCGGCGATATTTGGTTTTTTTACTTTGGTTTTTTCATTATCGGGTTGAATTTTATTAATTTTATTATTTGAACTTGGGTGAATATCAGGGATATTTGTTTTATGTGTTTGGTTTGTGTTTGCTTGTTTGTTAGTTTTTGCGAGTTTTTTAGACCCGGAAAATAAATTAAAACTAGACCATTGTCCACTAAGTAGGGCAAACTTGTTTTTAAGTTTCTCTGCATGTGACAATTTTTTGTCTATGGAATTTGTTTCATTAATTGTGTTGGTAATTTGTTCCGAATTAGCTCGTAGTTCTTCTAATGTTGCGTTTGCTATATTGTCAATATCTGCAATATTTGATTGCATTCTATTTATTGATTGTTTAGTTTTTTCTTGTAAAACGTCAGCGTGATCCAATAATTTTGACATTGTGATATCGTATTATATATGTTTAATAAATAATATTTTTTTATATACGAGTTATATTATTTGTTGTTTATTATAACTGAGTGTCCAGTAATCCAATTATTTGAAAATTTTTTCTCTTTAAAATATACCTCATATAATTTCCAATAGTAAGTATCTGTGTTAATATCTATTTGTATAACTGTGTTGGAAATACAAATTTTTTTAAATTGTGATGAACCAATAATTTCATTGTCTGGCCTAGATAAAAGGCGAACAATCATGCTCATTGGTTTAGTTTCTTCTTTTGTGTCTGTTGAAATGACAGTTAAGGTAATTTTTTTGTCTTTGGTACTGAAATACTTGGCAATTTTATCTAGACTGGTGTCATGTGCATCCACATTCAATCCCATAGAATAAAATCCATTAAAAAATTTAATAATATTGGTCACACTTGTAAATAATTCAGCACCATCATTTCGATAATAATCAAGAAAACTTCTGTCTGATACAAATTCAGCCCAGTGAGCGCGCTCAATTGGACCAGGCTTTTCCTCATCCAAATAATAATTTGCATCAGGATAAATAGTTTTATGGGACTTGATAAAATCCCCAACAGGCCCAGTCGATACTTTTTTTGAAAACTCGGAGCATTTAGATTGTTCCATTTGATTTGGACAATACCCAAGCAAATGAAGAAAACGTAAAAGAGAAAACTCCATACAATCAGTATAAACTCGGTTTCTATTTTCAATACTAATACATTCAGTTGTTTCTAATGGCATTAAGTTAATATACCAAAGTTGCCATTGGTAAATTTTATCAATGTTTTTTCCCTAGCTAAAAAAATGAAATTACATTAGTTTCATTTCCAATCCAGTAATTAGTTTTAATGTTCCAATTAGAAAAATTAATTAAACCAATAAACTCAAATGAATTATCACAAACATACTTACTATCAGCATTGTACGTTGAATCAATTTTATTAGGCTGGTTTTCTCTAAGAGAATTAAAGAGAGTTGTAGAAAGTCCAGAACCATCTTTATTCGACTGGGGATTAAATTCATGTATATTTTTTGTATCTGTTAGTACATTTCACATCGTAACCCCTGAAATTATTAAACATATGTTAAAAAATACTTGCAATTTAATAGTTTAATTTATAGAAAAAATTGTCAGAGCACTTTGTGCGATACAAATTTATTTTATAAAAGGAAAAATACTGTTTTTCGTTTTTTATAGAAAAAATTGAAAGTAAATACCAATACATAAAATCCAATTAATTTAATGTTTAACCAGACAATATATAATGGTCTTGTAAATATTGTTCCGTTCTGGTCTTCAAATTTAATACAAATTTATGGATTAGGAAATGAATACAATGTTGCATTTAACTTAATTTTAACCGAGCTGTTAAAATTATGTACTGGAAACTTAACCGTAATGGCTTGGATATCAATTATGGTTATGGTTTTAATATTTCTCACATTAAAAAAAGTTGGTTTTGTATATGAATTTAATTTTTGGGAAACTAATGTGGTTATTATTAATGGAAAAGAAATAGAAACATCAAATTCTAAATCACTTGAATACTGTAATAAAATTCAATCATTGAATAAATATTTGCTTGAAGAAGTTAAAATTAAAAACATAACTTATGTAAATAATACTAATATTACTATTAATAACATTAAAGACTATAAAATTAGTTCAAACATTAATCTCACAATTACTCGAACTGGAAATCCTGGTGAACAGGTTCGTATAGTTACATATACCCTGTGGTCATACAAAGCTAATATTGAACAATTTATCACTGAGATACTTGAAAAATATAAATCATCTACTAATTATGAAATGGTTTTAATTGGAAATGAATCAAACGGAATGCTAAATTATCCTTTACCAATTGAAGCAATTAACAGTTGGGTTAGTTTGAATTGGAAATTTCCAAAGTTAAAATGTTTAAAATCAGCAACGCAAGCAGTTGACCCAAATGCAAATTCAACTGGTTCTTCTGATACTAAAGACAAAAAAGATGAACCAACACAATCTATAACTTCCGAATACACTTATACTTTAGATAATATAGTAAACTTTGAATTAGATGATGTGTGTTTATCAATATCCAGAGACAACGGGTTTGTCTATTATTTATTAAAATCAGATAAAATATGTTGTAAACAATGGGTAGAAAGCAAAATAAGTTTTTACAATCAAAATAAAGCCAAATTCAAAAATAAAATGGTTTTGTCAGGTTCTGAAGTTACAAGATATATGGAAAATTCCAATAAAGTATATTGTTACGTAAAGTTAATGTGGGTTATTAATTGGTATGTCATTGAAAAACTTGGTTATCAGAACTATGAGTGTGTTGCTGGAGATAGTGCAAACCAACATAAATATATTTTGGAACCAGTTGAGTTATTTGAATTAGAAGAAGACATGTTTTTAACAATTAAAAAAATATCAAGAGACTCTGCATATTATACCAACAAAGAATACGGGAAAGATATTAAAGATTGTGATGTAACATATACATTAAATTCGAATACTAAAACAATTAAGGACGTTTTAAATAAATATTTAAAAGAATATGATGTTCACCGGTCCCAAATCACAGTCAACAAAGTAATTTATCATTTTGTGTACAATGGATTAAGAGGCACAGAATTGTCATTTTCTCATAAGGTTTTATCCGAGGAAAATACCGAACAAGAATTATTTGAAACCTTTGATAAATTACATAATGAACACGTTCCGGTAATTAAACGTGATATTGACAAGTTAAGAAACTTGGAATATTATAAATCCCACGGGCTTAAACGAAAGAAGGGTTATTTATTTCACGGAATTCCGGGATGTGGCAAAACATCAATGGTTGTTGCTATGGCCCTATATGATTCCCGTCACATTGTTGAAGTCCCATTTAGCTTAATTAAAACACACGATGAATTTACCAAGTTAATGAATTTAAGACACATTAATGGAATTGAAATCAATAATAACAACATTATCATTTTATTTGATGAAATAGATATTGGGATGGAAAAAATTGGTTCTAGACAAATACAAGAAAAAGAAAAACCAATTGACCCTACATTAGCTGTTGTTGACGCAATAGGTAAAATGATAGAATCCGAATATACTTATGGAACATCCGATAAATTAAATTTAGGTACTTTGTTATCAAAACTTGACGGGATAGGTAATTATAACGGATTAATTATAGTTGGTACAACCAATTGTATTGAAAAATTAGATTCCGCGCTATATAGAGAATTGCGATTAACTCCAATTGAATTTAGAAAATTAAGAAAAGTAGATTGTGTGGAAATTATAGAATCATATTTTGGAAAAATTGTTGATACCGAATTATTTGATATTATAAAGGACAATAAAATAACCCCAGCAAAATTAATTACACTATGTCAAACTAATGAAAACCTAAGTATTGGAGAGTTTTTTAATAGAGTTTTAGTTACTTATTTTAAATAAAATAAAACTAATGTATTAGTTAAGAACGGGATAAACCAGGTAAACCATTTGCTTGTGTAAACACATGGGTTGGCAACTTGTCACCCCAATATACCATTTGAGTATTATCAGCTATTGTCTCCATCTTTTTAACATTAGCATACTCAGGTATTTCATATAACATACGTAAACCCTTTGCTTCTAATTCCATCTTATGTGCATTAGCTTCTGCTTCCAATCTGATTTTTTCAACTGATGCTTTAGTTGATTCAATTAACATAGCATTTTCCACGCCGCGACGTTGACGTTCAGCTTCAGCGCTTTGCAATAAACGAGCGTTTTCCATTTTAGCGTTTTCCATTTTAATGTCATTGTCACGCTTGGCCATCATGGCTTGATGGTTCTTTTCAATTTCGGCCCTCTTGTTGGTTTCCTCTATAAGAATCTTATTAGCTTTTTCTTCGGCTAATTTGAGTCTTTTTTCTTTTATTTGAGGAGGCACTTCAACTGTGGTAACCCGAACATAGTCGATGGTTATACCTGAACCAATTGAATCAACCTGACGCTGAATTTCATTTTTAAGAAGGTCATCTAAAAGATGAAAGTCAGTAATTTCAACTTGGTCAACTGTACGTTCTGCACAAAGCTCTCTCATATATTGTGCAAGAGGACGAACAACAAGCTTCTTATCATAGTCAAATCCATAAGACCTAACTACATCAACAACATTAGCTTTATTTATTTTATTTGCAATTTCAATATCTGGGATATTCAAATTAACGCCTTCTTTGCTAACACATTTGACATTTGAGACATGGTCAGTATCTTGAACAACCTTAACTAAGGTAATATCGGTCCAAAGCGGATTATAAAAGGTAAAGTCAGTTACTAAATTAGTTTGAATTTGATTCATAACTCTATAAACCCCAACGTGGCCTTCTGGAATGGTGGTAAAAATTCCCCTGGTGCCATGTAAAGACCCCAAGGTAAGTAAGGTAATTATTAGTATACTCGATAACATATTCATTACTTAGTTAAATTATTAAGGACTTATAGGTATCGTTTTTTCAATTTTTTTAATTTAAAACAAACTAAATTTTTAAATGCATTAGTACTGTGTTTGCATCATATTTTTCATATTTAAATAGCTTTTTATAATTTGTGGTTTTATCGGGAATTTCAGTAAATCCAAAAGCTTGATAAAAACCTAAACTAGAATCAAGCGAATGCAATATAATGCGTTTTGGTTTATCATTTGAATTTTTAACCCTTTCAATAAATTCTTCCATAAATACTTTACCATAACCAAATTTTCTATAGGGTTTTTCAACACACAATAGTAACACATATATTTTTTCTTCCCTGGTAACTGAGTGTGTGGTTTTAGTATAAACAATAAATCCTTGGGTATTTTTTAATTTAAACTGGGTATTTGAAGAGTATAAGATGATTTCCAATTCACCTTTTTTAACAAGTTGTTCAATTGATTCACATGATTCTCCCAACTTAAAAAATAACCTGTCAATAAATTCCCCACTAACTGTTTCTGCAAATGATTTTATCATTGGGACAATATAAGCTAATCCCGATAAATAATATTTGTTATAAGTTGACGGGTCGTATTTGTCAAACAAACTTATTAATTTGTTTTTAACAATTTCACTATATAGCCAAATCATTAATTGAATGGTAATTTGGTTAAGGTTTTATTCTATGTGAAATTCAATTTTACTAAAATTATTGAAAATAATAAAAAGTGAAATCCAGAATAATTAATGAATATGAGAATAATTTAACTAATGTTACCAGCAACTGATATTTATAGTTTGGACGATTTGAACAATACAACCAATTCAGCCAATTCAGCCAATCAAGCCAATCCAACAAGTTTAAACAAATGTATATCAAGTTTTATTGATATTCCAATAAATTCAAGTGCAAAAACGCTTGTAATTTGTGACATTGATGACACAATTTTAAAACCCATAAATTCATTAAATCACTTTTACCAAATTTTAAAAAATGATTTCGCAGATTTACCGCACGAAGAAATTACAAAAGAAGCAAGAAACATGCAATCTATGAGCAATAACATAGTAGGTTTCACGCATACTGACCCAGATGGTTTTGCCCAATTTGAAACAAAAGTAAAAGAATCTTCAGGTACCATTTGTTTTTTAACTGCAAGAAATAAACAATCGGAAAATTTTACCAAAAAAAATTTTAAACAAATTGGACTTAACTATGAGAATTATCAAGTTTATTACACAAATAACATCAAACACAAAGGTCAATACATTCATGATCATATTGATACAAGTAATTATGATTGTGTTATTTTTATTGATGATAGTTCTTATCAAATTGATTCAGTATCGTGTATGTTTAATCATATCAATTGCTATAAGTTTGTTCGCGATAACGATTCAGATTCTGATTGATTTTTTTAATTAAGAAAAATTGATATTTTGTCAAGTTATTTTAAAGGCTGTTTGGTATGTTAATGTATTTATATCGTTCACATCCAAAAATTAATCCAACTGGTTTTGATACTTTTGATATTTCAAATGCCATTTGTAAAAAGTACTATTCGCATAGAAGAATTAGATTAGGTTTACTTGCTGGTGTGAAAAATTTATTTCGGAAAAACAAAATAGATTCAGGTACAAGTCCGCATTATTTGGATCCTAATTTTATTGTGTTGGAATCAATGGGGAAAGAAACCCGTTTAGCCCAACTAGATATGTTTATGGATCAAGAAAAAAATTCATTTGCTTATGTGGATATAGCCAAATACATTAGGAAACATTGGACAGATAATCACATGAACCCATATGTGGAAGAAATTACAGATTATTTGGAGCAGTTATGGTTGGAAATAAAAACTGATTCTCCAAGCTTGAAAATCAAGTATTGGTTTTTTGAATTTTTACCACTGATTCCTAATGGTGAACAAATAATATTAGACCTGGTTGCTAGTATAAAACTTTCGGGTATGGAATCAGAGTTACTTAATGGAATTTATTTGATGGACCCGAATAAACTTGTTCGATTTTATCCTGAGTTTTTAATTGGAGTTTCAAGTTCATCCAGTTTTAATTTGTGGGATAGAGCAGGAAGTTTTTATTTGAACTTGTTAATTATAAAAAAACTATATGAGTATGGACATGATATTTTTGCAAATCCAACACTGGCAGATTTTTGGTCTGGGTCATCTAATTGGTATTATGCTAAAATTATCCTAGATAAAATTAAGTGAAATTTTTAGTACCAAGCGTAATACCCATGTCCTCGCTTTCCCCAAAAATTTAACCACTTAATTCCTTTAATTAAAAACTCAATTTCTTCTTTTTGCTCGTTATTAAGTGAAGATTTTTTGTACTGGGCCAAGTGTGTTTTCATTCGGGCCGCATAATCAACCGATTCGGCAGGTCCATGATCCTGAAAAGCCTCTTCCTTTAATTCATCTGATAACAAGCTTGAACATCCAATACCTTTACCTCTAAAATCCAGTCCAGAACAAAATAATCCACTAAATCCAGTATTGGGGCTTTTGTATGGTGACAAATCAATTATTGCAAAATCAGAAAAATCTTTTAAAATTTCCTCATTGGTTTTTTCAGGATGGGAAGTTTTTATTCCAGGTAAATATTTTTGAATAAAATAGTCTCGGGCTTTTTTTGATTTAGAAACTCGGGGGCATTTGGCTGTTTCATATTTACTCACACTTACAGAGTCTAATTGTTCTTTTAATCCACTATATTTGTTTAAAACTTCTTCATATTCCAAACTATTTGAATCCATTTGTTCTAATTGCTCTTGTGTCTGCTCAAGCAGTTCATTTAAAGTGTTAAATTGCATTTGGCAATTTTCTTTAGGTTTATTTTCTACTATCCAATCAAGTCCCATTGTAAGATTTAAAGGATACAAACCCAGTCAATAAATTAATCAATTATTTTTAGTGGTTTGACATAATTTGTTGTTTAACCAGAGACAAATTATTTATGTAGGTTGTGATTTTGGCTTGAGCACTTGGAATGTTAATTTTAAATTTTTTAGTTTTTTTAATAGATTTGGATTTTTCATTTGTTTTTGGTTTTAATTTAATTTTATTATAACATTCCTCATGGTAATAATTTAATTTTCCCATATCAATAAAACCATCCTGGTCCATACTCAATATAATTTCCAAACATCCCACACATACTTTTCTTTCCATATGCAATTTTAACAAGCTGGAATTATTGTATCGAATCAATAACCAAATCAATTTTTTTATATGTTTTTCTCAAAAATAATTGAATAACAAATATATTGGATATCTAAAATGCTAACCCAGACAAAGCAACCCCCTGATGGAAAACACAAATATTACAAATATAATAGATGAAGAATTTGAAGCCAAGTATACCCACTGGCTTCAATTGGCCCAGTCAACACCACCAGCTAATTCGACTAATTCTGCTAATACAGTTCAACCAGACCCAATTACACTAGAACCAGAAATAAATCAAATTGTCCAGGCAGCAAAATTACTTGGTGCAAAAGGTTATGAATTTGAATTAATATTAGAACCTAGATGTTCATATAAAAAAATTTTAGTAGCACAAGAATATTATCCGGGTCCATTTAAAATTTCAACTTGTGAAACCTTTTTAAAACCGCTTGAATTGGAAACTTATGAGAATTTTGACTCAATTTATTCTGCGGTAAATAAAATTAATGTTGGAATCCATTGTAAATACAATGCAAAAAACATGTTAATATTTAAATCTAAAGACAGGTATTACTTGGGATTTCGTTGCCACAAATGTAATAGTTTTAATTCAAACGGACAAACAAAACAAGCCGGGCCTGCTGTGCCGGATTTATTAGCAGAATTATCCAGTTGGACAGACCCAGACCAAATTCCACAAGTAGAAAATTTTACTAATGTAAATTTCAATATATTTTGTAGAGGTTGTCATGCGGGACTGAACGAAAAAGAAAGTATGTATAATTATGAAATAGAACGGGTGCTAAGAACTAGAGTAAATAAAAAAGCGTTATCGTTGGAATACTCATCAGGTGGTTCGCTAAGTATGGTTCATAATTTGGGAAATATTCGTCCAGTTAAACGGGAAATTCAATAATTAAAATTTATACTTAATTCCTTTAGATTTTAAATGCGCATTAACAACATATTTTTTATCAACTTGAACAATATTACCAGCCACATCAATAGCATGGGATGGACCAGCAATAATATTATTAATTTCTTCAAAAATTACATTATCCATTGAGTCAGATAATTCGAAACCAAATTCCTCTGACATTATTTTATCGTCTGAAACCAATCCAATATATTTTCCAATTGGTTTATCAGCTGTAAAATTATCAAAACTGTATTTGATATTTATTGGATTAGAAAAAGGGTCAACAACAAGCGAGTCAGTTACATCAATAATATCATCTGAAATCTGACTTTTTTGTTCTTTCATTTTCATCATCTGTTCGTAACACTTGGGATGATATATTTCGTTATTTTGTTTTAACATGAAATCCATGTCTACTTTATTTAAACAACATAAGCATACTGACATTATTACTAGGTCACTTAATGGAATTTAATTAAATATCAATTTTTTTATTATTAAAGAACCTTTAATAATAAAAAAATACTATGGCAATGACAATAAAAATTTAAATTTTTATTGCATTTGCGCACAATTTTTCTAGACTGGTTCGAAACCAATATTGGTTTCGAATACAGTCTGTAAGGCTGTCAATAAATTCCCAATAAAAATTTAAAGTTTTTTCAAGGCAAATTTTTTGCCTGACATTGTTTGAAACCAATATTGGTTTTCCAACCAATACAGTCTGTTAGGCCATTAGCAGGTCCCCAATAAAAAATTTTTGTGAATAATTTTCTGGTTTAGTAAAAAAATTTGAAAAAAAAAGTGGAAATAAACTTGGTTAAAATACCCAAACTAATGTGCGTGAATGTAACCAAATTAATTCTTGTGAGTCCGGGAGGATTAAAGGGATTTTATATGTTAGGAATTTTAAATTACTTGAGAAACCATTATGATATGTCCCAATATATTTATTCGGGTGCTTCAGCTGGTGCATGGAATAGTTTAATAATGAGTACTAATCGAGACACCAAGTATGTGAATAATTTTATTGAATCGTTATTTGTCCCAGTATCACGAACCAAATCAGTAGAAGAAATTCAATACTTGCTTAAACATAAGTTATTAGAAAATTTTGATTCTTCTGATTGGGATTTTTCTAAATTACATATTGGAGTTACCAGAGTTGCTGACCGAAAATTACAAACTGAAATATATTCCAACTTTACTGATTTATCAGATGCGATTGATTGTTGTATCAGTTCATCACATATCCCCCTAGTCACTGGAAAATTAATTCATCGGTATAAAAATTCATTGGTATTAGATGGTGGGTTGGGTTCCAATCCATATTCGTCGTCAGGTCAAGTTGTACTGCATGTGAAACATAACATGTGGACTAAACCTGTAAACCCGACAGCTAAATCAGTAATATTAGATTTTGTTGATGCCTTTAATGTTAAAACAAATAACATGGAACAATTATACTGGGCTGGTTTTACTGATGCAAAAGCTAATACACATCAGTTTGCCCATTTGACAAAGAAAAAACAAACCCATAAGTTTTTATAATTACCAAAAAATATTTATCTAATTATTTTTTAATGAGTACAACACCAGAACCTCCAACTGGTTTAACACTAAACATGGCAAATAATCAAGTTATATTATCTTGGTCAGCACCTACGAATACTGGTGGTTCCGCAATAACTGGATATACTATTCAATATAAGCTAGCAGACCAGACGGATTGGATAGATTATGTTGATAACACAACTGGTTTAAAAACAGTTAGTGTAACAAATGTAACTATTACCAGGCTAATTACAGGGTCGTATAATTTTAGAGTTTATGCATCAAATAGCTTAGGTAAAAGTTCACCACCTGCAACAATAACTGGGGAAAATATTTCAAGTGTACCTGTAGCTCCAAAAAATTTTGTAGGAATTGCATCAAATAGTGCTATTGATTTATCATGGGAATCACAAGAAGGTTATAAATATACTGTTCAATACAAACCTTCTTACGCAACTATATGGACTATTTTAAAACCAGATAAAGCCAATATAAAAATTACTGGGCTAGCAAATGGAACTGAATATAATTTTGAATTATGGGCGAGTTTAAATGGATTGGATGGAATTCCAGCTTCTTTATCCAAAGTTATAATAACAAAACCTAATGCACCACGTAATTTAACTGTTAGTACAGATATAACTAATCCAACTCAAGTAGTTTTAACTTGGGAGGAACCAGCAAATACAGGCGGAGTTCAAAAACCTGTATACACATGGAACATTCAATACAAACTAAAAAATAATAATAGCGAATGGACAACTTTAACATCAAACGTAACAAAGTCGGAAGTAACTGTCGGACTTGCTGGTAAAGTTGAAATTTATTCAATAGGAATAACAGGGCTTGAAGAAAAACAAAGTTACTGGTTTAGAGTTAGTGCAATTACTTCACAGGGTTCCGGTACTTTTATAGAGTCTCAATTGGTTGAGCTACCTGGATTAGCAGATGCACCGGCTAACTTAATTGCAACACATTCCGATAAACAAGTAACATTAAAATGGGAACCTCCCACTTACACTGGAGGAAAAGAAATAATTGGATATGTTTGTTGGATAAATACTCAGACAAATAATATATGGGTACCATATTCTGATCAAGTTAATACACAAACAATTGCTTTAAACATTTCCTGTACTATTATTACTGGAACTACTTTTACAATTGAAAACTTAACTAATGATATCGAATATTCATTTAAGGTTTGTGCGCTAACCATGGATGGACTTGGTACAGAATCAAATCTAGTAAAGGCAACACCAAAACAAATAATACAAACTCAAAATAATTGGGAAATAAATAACTTGCTCGCAAACCCATCGAACCTTATTGTAACTCGTGGTAAAGAAAGCGTTGTATTATCTTGGACTCAACCAAATAGCAATACCAACCAACCTACCGGATATTTAATTGAAAAAACAGAAGATGCTGGTACATCTTGGACAATAGCAGATAATATAACTAATATACCACCAGACGTATTTACTTGTACAATTAATAATTTAAAATCAAGCACAGCATACAAATTCAAATTGAGCGCAACATATACTAACAATGAAATTAGCCCGGGTGTAATATCTGATTATGTGTTTGTTGCGACTGTGCCAAGTGCTCCGACTAGTATGTTTGGTGCACCTGGTCCAAATTCTGTGTCAATAAAATGGACTGAACCAATGAATAACGGAGGGCTTGAAATTACTGGTTATGTTATTAATTACAAAGGTTTAGATGATACTTGGTACAATCCAGATGGAACTAAAGCAACAACTACAAACATGCAACAAGTTGGAACATTAGGTTCATACACAATTACTGGTTTAACAAGTGGACAAAGATATAGATTTAGAATTTGTGCGGTTAACTTAGTAGGTCCTGGTTCTTACTTTGAGCCAAATAACTCGTATATTCCACAATATCAAATTGTTGCCGACGGTAAAAATATTTATTTAAAAACATCTGAAGGGGCAGTTAAATCAATCCAATACAGTCAAAATAATATTGATTGGGCTGATGTTCCAGGATGGCCCTTTGTTGTAAAATCATCAGATGAAACAATTACTAATAACAATAGATTAATAGTTCAACTGACATCAGACCTTGTTTTACCAAGTTTGTCATTTGGTGAAGGATATATTGGAATTGGTCAAGAAAACATAACCATAGATGGAAATGGCTATAAAGTTGATATATCAAATCAAGTTTCACATTTTGGTTTTGTTCAAAATGGTTATGGACCAACTGAAACTCGTCTATCAGAAAAAAATATTAATGGGTATTCAAACGTTACTATAAGAAATATTGGAATAATTTATACATCAAAGTCAACATTTAGTACAGAACCAATATTTGATGATGGTGGATATGTATGTCAACCATATTGGGCTCAAGGCGCATCCAATAATCTAGTAGAAAAATGCTGGTGTAATGTGGCTTCTGCTAGACAATTTGTAGGAGGCATAGTTGGAAGTTATGCTGGGTCAAACGGCGGAAACTTGACTGTAACAAACTGTTATTATACTGGGCTAATTAAAGCATCGTGTGGGGGTATTTTTGGCCAAAGAGCAGGAGCAAATGGAGGAACTATAAATGTGTCAAACTGTTACTCCACATGTAAATTGTCTGCGAGTAACGATAATTATGATAATGGAAGAGATGCAGGAGGTATCTTTGCCAAAGAACCGGGATTTACAAATGGAACAGTTGTTGTGTCAAACTGTTATTTTAATGGACCTGACACGGGGGTTTATCCAAATATCCTGGGTACAGTTGATGTAAGTTCCCAAATAATAATAACAAATATTTATGGATATAATGACACTTGGTCAAACACTGGTGCAAATGGCAAACTTGTCATGTCAAACAACACTTGGATAGTACCAATTGTATCAGGCGTATCAAATGTACCATATTTATTGGGGGCATTTGGTCAATCTGGGTATACAAGCGAAAATATGTCGCGTCCCGTTATAACTAAAATTTTACCAAGACAAGGAACAGGAAATCAAACCATATCGATTGTTGGTTATGGCTTTTACGCATGTAACTCAGTTAAAGTTGGTTCGGATTATATAACTAATGTTATTGTAACTTCAAATACACTTGTTGAAATTACATTGGGTGCCATTAACCAAAATAAAAATATTCAATTAATATGTGCTAATGGAACAAGTAATATTTTTCAGTACTTTTGGAATGATAACAATGACGGCGATATTTTATCAATTACTAATATTAATGGTAATCAAATCAATTCAAGTTATAAACCGATTAACGTAACATCAGCCAGCCAAATAATAATTGGTGGCAACTTATCTGGCGTTGACACTACTAGAGGAGTTACTGTTTTTTGGTATAATAATGATGGCAAAGAAGATTCTTATTCAGTTAGCACTACTAAAAACAGCACAACTGGTAACTTAAGCTGGAACATGCCTGATTTAACTCAAGTTGGTTTAATTAGTTTAAGAGTATCAGATGGAAATGAAACTTTTGTTTTACAAGATTGTATGGTGTTCACTCCGGGTAATCCAAAAATTATTAGCGTAATGGGCTTAGATGGAAATAGTTTTAGTTCTTTAAAAGGACAAGGTAAATTTTTAATTTATGGAACAAATTTTTATCGTATAGAAAAAGTGGAAATAAATAACAAAATGTGCGAATTTGCAACTACAACTTTTCGTTCAATTAATATTATTTTACCCAGTTCACAGAATCCTGGAGCTGCTACAATTGTGTTATATAAAAATAATCAAAGTTTTAAATTTGACTATATGACTAATTCAACCGGCGCTAAAACTGTTCCATTTTTAACATATGTTGGTGAACCTAGTATTAGTGATATCAAACCATATGTCAGTGCAGGAGACTTAACTGCTCGATACAAAATTACTGGAACTAATTTAATTAACCCAATAACTTATTCAGTTAACGGAACTATCGGTAGTTATTGGACACCATTATCAACCGGAACAACAGGTACTGAAATTTTAATTAATTTACCAGGTTCGACTGGGCTAAGTGGACCAGCTAAAGCTTTTTTACAACTGACTGCATTTGGTGGTTCTATTAGTACAGAGTTTAATGTTATTGAAACTGCACTTACTAAGCCATCATTAACCTTAGTTAACCCATCTGTTGCACCAACAAGTGGAATAAATTCTAATGGTTCTGTTATAGTAAACTTATCTGGTTCTGGGTTTTCAAAATCAACTAAAATAAAAATAAAACAAGTTCCTGTTTCTGCTAGTTCATTTGTAATTCAAAATTCAAACTTAATTTCCTTAACTTTACCGGGTGTGTTATCTGCTCCGGGAGATGCACCAATTTATATTGGAACACCTGGTGGAGAAATGGAATGGGGTGGAAAACTTGCTTATGTAAACCCACCAACTATTACTTCCATAACCCCAAGTAAATTTGGTTCGGGTGGAATTCCAGGGAAAATAACAATCAAAGGCACTGATTTTTCCAATCAAATTGCTCCAATAGTAAAAATAAATAATATTGTACAAGAAAAAATTACATTTGTTAATAGCACTACTATAGAAATTTCAACTCCAACTGTTTTTAACCAAGCAAACCCAATTGGTTTTGGCTATAAAACAATTGAACTGGAAACATACACTGGAACTGTTAAAAACTCAAAATTGTTTGAGTGTGTTGATATTGGACTTCCGATTATTGCTGGACTTTTTAAATTTAATTATCCGGATCCAACAAAATTTGAACAATTAACTTATGCCAAAGTTAGTGAAGGTAATGCAGATGGTCCTGAAATTTTAATTACTGGGTCTAATTTTATTGGTAGTAATGATAATCCATTAATTGTTAAAGTTAATGGGAAACCAGCAAGTATTTATAATTATGGAGTGCAAGGAGTTATAACCAGTTCAAATTCCGATAATTTATATGTAAAATTTCCAAATTCAAGTGTATCAGGTAATGCACAAATAGAAATAAGTGGAATTGGTGGTACAATAACAAATTCTACCATATTTAAATATGTTGGTCCTCCTAATGTTACTTCTATCAGTCCCAGTGTGTCATATGTTGCAGGCGGAAACATATTAACAATTAATGGTTCTGGTTTTACTGGTAAGCCAGATGCTGACCTGACTGTAAAATTTCGTAATCAAGTTGCCAAAATAAAATCAGTAATTGCTGATACTGTTATTTATGTGGAAATACCTGAAACCACCATGTCTGGTCGTGCTGATATTACTATTACAAATGTAACTGCAAGTACTACAATTACTACTTTTGCTTATGCTGGTATTCCGACTATCACAGATATTCAGCCAAGATTATTAAAAGTAACAGGTAATAAACAAAGTCCAAACATATCAATTAGTAATTATTACGCCAGCATTAATTTTTCTACCGAAACATTTGATTTACCGACTGTATTAGGAGCAGGGTCCGGTACAATTAGTTGGCGCGCTATACCAGAAGGCATTATAAATATTGATGTAGCTAAAAAATCATTTTCACTTTTAAAAATTGGAACTGTCCAGTTGCATGCAACAGTTAGTGAAACCACGGAGTATTCTGAACAAACTACCTACATAACTATGAATATTAATAAAGCCCCAAGAACCCTATCCAATTTTAGAGATGAAACCGGAAAGGATATTGAAAGTTTAACAATATTTGTTGCTAACAATGGTTATTTAATAGGATTACCGGATTTAACGCCCAAATCCGGCACAATTAGATATTCATGGACCAATCCAGAAGTTGCAAGCTTTGTTTTTAATTTAACGGAAAATGTGGGTACAATTCAAATTTATAAAGCAGGTAAAGTAACTTTAACTGCAACTGTTGAAAAAGATGAAAATTATGGACAAGTATCAAAATCAATTGATATTACTATTGGAAAAAGTCCTAGTAAGATTAATAGTTTTACTATACCCGAGGTAAATTTTATGCCATGGCCATATACCTACAATGAATACACAAAACCAACTGTGGTAGAAGGAAATGGAATAATAGAGTATTCAAGTGCTAACCCCGCAATAGCTACTATTGACAAACTATCAGGAGCAATTACGATGATAACGTCAGCTGGGGTATATATAACAGCTACTGTAAAATCAACAGACCAATATGAATCAACTAGTACACAAGCATACTTAAAAATTAACAAGACTCAAGGTTTGTTAAGCGATTGGGTTAGTTTTGGTCCTATTGATTTTGCGCCAATAAAATTTTACCCGAGTTTACCAGAAAAACTGTTTATTAATTCATCTTATGTGTCTGATGGAACAATTAGTTTCACCAGTTCAAACACAACAGCTGCAGAAATTAACCAGGATACTGGAGAAATTGCAATAAATAGTCCTGGAACTACCACATTAACAGCAACTTTAAATGGGACAAGCAAATTTTTAGAAATGACAACAACCATTTCAATAACAATAAACAAAACTCAAGGGGTTTTATCTGAATTCCCCCAAATTGAAAATAAACCTTATAGTCCAAATAATTTTATCCCAAAATTACCTAGAAAATTACCAAGTTCAACCGGTTATATTTCTGATAGTAATGAAATTAAATACTCGAGTTCCGATGACACAATTGCACAAATTAACGAGAATACTGGAGAAATTCAAATGATTAATCCTGGTACCGTTACTATAACAGCAACTTTAAGTGAGACATTAAAATATTTGGGTACTAGTGTATCAACTACATTTACTATCGGTCGAGCTCAAAAACAAATAATATGGAATTCGGTTATTGATAGTATAGCATATCAAAGTGAAGCTTTAGGGGTGGATCAAATAATACCAAACTTGGATTCTGTGCCATCAAAATCATCAGACCCAACTACCATATCTTATGAATTGGTAAATTCAGGTGGTATTGCAACTATATCTGGTACCAATATTAGTTTTTTAAAAGCCGGGGTTGTAAACATAAAGGCTACATTTGCTCAAACTGAAAAATACTTTAGTGTGTCAGACACAATAAGTTTTACGGTTAGAAAAGCCTCAAGTGGTTTGTCATGGCCTGGTGACCAAACATACATCTATAGCCAAACATCTGGTCAAACATTAAGTTTTACAAGAGAAACTGGTGATAATAACTTTGGATACTCGATATCAAATAACCAGATTTTTACATGTGATATGACAAGTTCTCCATTAGATTCTCCATGTGTATTTAGCATAAAGCCCCTAAAAGCAGGAACAGCAAACTTAACTGTCTATCTTATCGAAAATGAAAGATATTTACCGGCACAACAAACAATAACAATTACAATAACTAAAGCAACTGGGACCATTGAAAATTTTACAATCGGTACAAATGGTCAAGTTACTTATACTCCTGATTTTTATTCTCCATCCATACCAAACGTGATTGGAAATGGAGTAAAATTCTATACATTGGCTAATCCAGAACATTCAGAATATGTTGTGATTCGTGATACAGCATATTGTCTTTTGGAACTAAAAAAATCAACTCCTCCTGGAGTAAAAATTAGAATTAATATGAGCTTGCAAGAATCTGACCAATATACTGGTAGTACAGCTTTTGCCGAATTTACAATTGCTAAAGCCCCAAGTGCTTTTGTTGGTAACGATTTATCCCAAATATTTAAAATATCAACAAAATACTTTAGTAGACAAGGTTTTAGTTTAATTGATAATGGTATAACTGATATCATACCGAAAATTGCAAGAGGAGATGGCTCAATTCAATATTCAAGCTTAGACACAAACATTGCAACTACCAACGGCCCATTTATTCAAACGATAAATACAGGTAAAGTACTTATCAAGGCAACAATTACTGAAACAGATAGATATACTTCCATTTCATGTAAAACTTTATTAGAAATAATTAAACAAAATGCAGAAATTAGCACATTTACAATAGCAGACAAAACGTATGGAGATGAACCATTTATTCCTAATGCATTTGTTCCAAATAATTCAGGAAAATTGTTAATAGTTACAAAAGGAAATGGAATACCACAATTTACATGTGCAGACACAACTATTGCGTCGATAGAAAATAATGGTCGTATAACTATTCATACGTCTGGTATTACATCCATTACTATAACAGTTCCAGCTACAGAGGAATATTATGAAGTGTCGCGAACTGTTAATTTTAAAGTTGAACCTAAAATAACTACAAGCGAAAAATGGGAAATTGGAAACTTGATAAATCGCTTACCTATTGATTTTAATAAATTAGATATTGGACAACTAGATGGAAGAACAATAGAATATTTAATTAACAACTCAACTGATGGTTATGGAGTTGCACAATTGTATTTTAATACAGGCAAGTTAACAGCAAAAAAACTAAATAAAGAAGCATCAATTACGGCTATAGTTAATGCAACGGATAAATATACTGGATTTACAAAAACTGCTTATTTTAAAATTGTCGAAAATCCTATTGATGGTCAAGGTGTATTGACAAAATTTCCAGTAATTTCCAACATGCAGTATACATCATTACCATTTGATTTTACTAAACCTATTTTTATATCGAATGAAGTTCAGGGAAACCCCGAAATTTTATATAGTGTGTCTGGCAAGGATGCAAATAATAATGATATTGCAGAAATAAATAATACTAGTCAAATTAAGTTAAAAGGACTTGGTACAGTTACGATAAACGCAAATGTTCCAGTAAATGAACAAAAACAAATATTTATGGAGTCAACATGCTCAACCAGTTTTACTATCAATAAACAAGAACATCCTATAAGATGGGTTAATGAAAACTCTTTCCAAATGTATTTTCAATTTAAAAAGTCAGATGGTACTGAATTAAATGAAAAAATATATAATTTACCTACTATTACAAACTTAGTTGGTGCTAATATTAATTATTTAATAAACATTCCTAGTCTTGAAGCAGTTACTGCAAATGTTGAAAATAATCAAATTAAACTAATAAGAAATTTTTCAAAGTTTCAAGCCGGGTTCTATACAGGCACATTGAGTGCAGAAGTAATAGGAACAGATTTATACGATTCCAAAAAAATAGTAAAAACCATTACCTTAGATTTAACGATGAATAAACAATCAAGTGGATTAGTTTGGACGGATTCAGGTAGCAAAACTTCTTCCACTCCATTTGAAATGGATTTCGATTACCAAACGACAAATTGGCGTGGTCAAACAGTAATAGTGTGGGATGAAATTTATAATTTACCATCTATTAATAAATTAGGAGACGGTAAAGTAACTTTCTCCCTTAATATTCCATCTATTAAAGAAATAGAATTTACAATTGATAATGAAGACTGTACTGTTCTTGCTCATAGAACTTTACTTGTAAAGGCTCAGAAATTATTTGGTACTTTAACTGTAACTATCTCAGAAACAGAAAATTTTAGGTCAGAATCAATATCAAAAACTGCAATATTTAATGGATATTTTTAAAGTTTAAAATTATATAATTATTATGTAATTATTATATAATGACAACTCAAATTTTTATTGGAAAAACAGTTTCTCCAGTATTTAATTTAAAAACTGGAGTAAACACTTTTAGTTATCCAACACAACCAACTAATACAAATCGTATTGGATTTTTGTGGGAAATAACTAGTACCAGCAAACGAGTGCCGTTTGGTAATACAAGTCTAACATTACAACCAGTTGGTAAACCATCAAACACTTCAGTTTATTTTACCCAGGAGTTTTTTAATGTTATTAGTTCGTTCACATCAGGTATTGTTATTGATTTAATTTGTTATCCGAGTCCATCAGAATTACCCGCATTTGAAGCCGAACTTGCCATCATACAGGAACTAAAACCAAATATTCAATTTAATTATTCTGCTGTTTTAATTGCCGGTACAACTGATTTACTTATGGAATCATCAGGAGAAACCATTACTCAAGTATACTTTGATGATTCACTAACTAACAGAGCAACTCTTCGAGGCCAATTGGCTGGGATTTTTAAAGACAAAGTATTAATTAAGGGAACTGAATTTTATCCAACTCCAAGCAAAAATCCCGAAGCTAAATTTAACGGTATTTCAGGTAACCAAATACATATAAGAAACCCACAAGAATTAACTTTGATTGAACCAGGAACATCACAAGCTGGACCAGCTGAAATTACTGTTACAACGCAATTTGGTACTGTAACTAATTCCACATTAGTCAGTTATATTAGAGCTCCAACAATAACCGGATTAAGTAAATCATATGGGCCAGTTCAGGGACAAAACTTAAAAATATACGGAACTGGATTTTATGCCAGTCCAGAATTTTCTGTAACATTTAATCAAATAATCCCATCAATCAGTATTGTTCCAGCAACCTCCTACGGAATTGACAGCCCTGGAGTGTTATCTGTTGTGGTTCCACAATTAAATCCCGGCTTAATTACAATAAAAATAACAACACTTGTAGGAACAGTTTCAAACCAAACATATACCTGTGTTTCTGCACCAACAATAACATCAATAATATTCAATGGTACAACGAATAATTTTTGTGGAACCAATAGTTTAATAGTAAATAACATAAACCAAATAAACTCAATTAATCAAGTTATAATAACCGGGACTGGATTTTATGGTGAAGATATATTTGGTGAATTACCTATTATAAATTTTAATGGAATTGCATTAGCCGATGTTCAAATTAATAGTTCAACAGAAATAACAGCAACAGTTCCAACAAAAGCAACAAATTCAAGCGTTGTTTCTGGTCCTGTCGAAGTATCGATTCGTACAGTTGGAGGTTATAGAAATTACCCAAGTACACCATCCCCTTTATTCAAATATATCAGGGCTCCAACTATAACTGGAATTACAACTGGCGGGAAAACGGTAGGAAATTCTTCAGGTAACTATACACTTAACATAATCGGAACTGAATTTTATAAATTTAATTTAACAAACCAAACTGGAATTTCATCTGATTTTAATAGCTTGGTTGTTAGTGTAAATGGTCAAACCATTACCCCAACTATAACAAACTCAACAACACTATCAGTTTCTTTACCAAAATTTAACCCAATAACTCCGTCTGGTTCAGCATTTGTTTCTATAAAAACCCCTTTTGGCACATGGGCTAATTGGACTGGTAGTGAAACTACTAAACAAATAATACCGGATTTAGATTTTTTTACATTTGCAGCACCTCCCACAATTAGTTCAATACTGATTGATGGGATTAATGGAAAAGTTGGAATCAATAAAAATACTGGAGCCCAAATAGAAATATTAGGAACTGAATTTTATGGAACTGTCACTGTAGAATTGTTTGAAGACAATGCAAGAAAACTTATTTTAACACCATCAGAAAAAACAACTAGCACAATATCTTTAAATTTTCCAGCTTTGTCTAGTTATAATTCTAAACAATATAATATCGTAGTGTCTACGCCAGTTGCCATCGCGTTAAAAGAAATTTATCTTGCAGGTGATCCAACAATTACATCAGTTAAAGATAGCACTGGTGCCGATTTAATTTATCGAGCTCAATCAAATACAACACCAATAAAAATTATTGGAAGTGAATTTCTTGGCGTTAAAAAGATAAAATTTAATAATATTGAAGTGGTTTTATCTAATGCAAAAATTAGTTTAAATGAAATTCAAGTTGTACCACCATATCTTCAGTCAGGTCGAGTCGGAATTTATATTGAAAATGTAATTGGTAATGTTTTTCTTTACAATGGATATACTTGTGTTGGGGTTCCTCAAATTACATATATTGAACCAACCATTGGTCTAGCTAACACAGAAAATCAAATAGTAATATCAGGAGTTAATTTTTATAATCCGGAAAAATTAAATATAACATTTAATGATCTTAGTCTTAGTGACATAACTGTTAAAGCCAACAATGAAATATGGGCTAAAACTCCGATTAAATTGGAAAAATCAGTAGATATTGTTTTATTCGCCAATACAGAAACTGTTACATTAACAAATGGTATTTCCTATACTAAAAACCAATATATTTATATACAACAAAATGGTAATGAAATTGAATTTTTTAATGGAACTAATTGGGAATTAATTAACTGGCCATATACTATTACAAATACACAGCCATTAGTACCATTGGTTCTAATGTTAACAACTGATTTAATAATGACCAGTGTAAATAATTATTTTATAACTGGTTCTGAAAACATTATATTTAATGGCAACTATAAAAAAGTAATAATTGATGGGGTTCAAAACTATCCCGGTTTAATTAAAAATGGAAATTACAGAACTTTTGGTTTTACTAATATCACGGTTAAAAATTTTTCCGTAGAAATAAAGGGAACTTCATCGTTAGCTGCTGGTGCCGGCTGGATAGCACAAGCGTATTTTGCAAGTGGTATTAGTTCAAATACTGTAACCATAACAAATTGTTATTCTACTGGTCCGATTAGGGGAAATTCAACCAGTGGTTTAGGTTCTGGTGGTATTGTTGGTTCTTATTTGGGTAGTCAAATGTCTGGAACTTCCACAATAAATATTAGTTCATGTTATTCTACTGGAGAAATATCCATTTTGTCTGGTGGTATTGTTGGTTCGGATGCAGGTAGTCAAATGTCTGGAACTTCCACAATAAATATTAGTTCATGTTATTCTACTGGAAATGTAACTGGGGCTTCTGGTGGTATTGTTGGTTCATTTGCAGCATCCAGTGCTAGTACTGTAACCACATGGACATTTTCAGTTACTGGTTGTTATTCAACTGGTACAGTCGAAGGTGGAGTAATGCATTCAGGACCATATTATGGTGTAGCAAAAAATTCAAGAGCAACAAATACTAATTGTTATTCAACTGCTGGTTCCACATGGTCTGATTCTGCCGCAAATACTGCTTTAGTTTCAGGAATTCCATCTGGAACAAACATATCTGGAACCATTTGGACTTCGCTAAGTTTAAACACTCCATATAAGTTAACCGAGTTTATTTCTACCAACCAAAAAACCATGTTCATCAGACAAACTATTACCGATATTGTTAATGTTACTGCTGAATACTCTTATGGTAAATTTTGGGAAAAAATTATTTGGCCATTTACTTTAGTTAACACATCAAATGAAATTTTAACTGTTTCATTAACAACAGATATGGACATAAACTCTATACAAAGTTACTTTATAATTGGCAGTGATGGAATAACATTTGATGGAAATAATAAAACAGTTACCGTGAGAAATACTGGGTCCGGATATCCTGGTTTAATTCAAAATTCCGATGGATTATCAAATGGAAAAAACAATATAACCGTTAGAAATGTGTATGTTAAAACATTTTCGAGTGAAAAATTAATAAATGGTTCAGGATGGATTTGTCATGCAAATTTTGGTTTCGGTGCTACAAATAATGTAATAACTAATTGTTTTTCAAATGGAAATATTTCTGGGTTATCAGGTGGAATTTCAGGAGGTGGAACTGGTAGGAAAAATGGAAATGTTACAATTACCAATTGTTATTCAACCGGTTTAATTGAAGATAAGGCAGGAGGTATTGTTGGTTCAAGTTCTGGTCAGGGTGATACTGACGGAAGTAACTTGGGTTCAATTATTATAACAAATTGTTATTCTCTCGGTAAACTTAATACAACAAAGTCTGGTGCAATATTTGGTTATAATTCAAGAATTACTGCTGAATCAATAAATAATTACTCAGCAGGTAAAGACTCTACTGATAATACAGAAGGAAATAATTGGGTAACATCAGATGCTTCAGGAACATTACAAGAAATTGGGACAGTATGGTTTGAAACAACTCAAGGTAGTCCATATGTGTTAAAATCATTTGTTCAACCGCCTTTAGTTGTATTTGAACAGTCAATTTATGAAGGAAACACTCAAGGAAACTTTCCTATTGGATTAACAGGCAATGGACTAAACAGAGTAAACCGTATTAAGTTTGAAAACAACTTTAATTCAACTATTTTACAACAAATGGAAAACTATATTCAGGTTGTTGTGCCTGCATCAGTCCCATTTACCGGAAACCCAACAATTCAAATAAATACAATTGGTGGTAGTCAAACTTATCCAAGTTCAAGCAAATACTTGTTAACTGGTCCTCCAACAATCAATAGTTTTAGTCCAGTTGGAGCAAACAAAAACACTCAAGGAATAGTTAAAATTATAGGAACTTGCTTTCATGGAAATGTTCAAGTTAGTTTTCTTGTGGGAAATTCAGAGTATCAAGCTGCTGGTGTTACCATATTATCATCAACTTTGTTACAAGTTAGATTACCTCAAGTTTCTGAATCAGCTGGAGGAAAAATTAAAGTTACAACTATTCTTGGGAGTTTTATTAGTGAAGCTAATTTTTATTTTTCTGGAGAAATTGGGCAAATTACACTATCTGAAAATACCGGGGCAAAAACTGGAACTAAACTAATAACAATATCTGGTGATGAATTTTATAATATTCAAGAAGTTAAATTTGGTGCGAATAAATCAAACAACATTGTACCAATTAGTTCTACTCAGTTTAATGTTAGTGTACCGGCAAGCACTAAAACGGGTTTAGTTAATGTTTCAATTACAACTTATGCTGGAACTTTTACATATCCAAATTATTATACTTATATCGCATCACCAACTATTACATCTGTTGTGCCTCCAATCAACAGCATAACAGGCCCTAACACAATTACAATTTTTGGTGAAAGCTTTTACCAAATTTCAGAAGTTAAAATTAATGGAATTTCAACTACAATTATTTCCCAAGCATTAAATAGAGTAACAGTAACTCTAAACCAAACCCAAACAACTGGATATGCAAGAATTGAAATAATAGGTTCAAAAGGTTATACCACGTATTCCAATGATTCTAAATTATTAAAATTTGTTGGGCCTCCTGAAATTTCACCAACAAACCCAATATTTCCATCTGATGATTTGGGAAGTTCAGAAGCTATTTTAACTATTAATGGTTCAGGATTTACAGATGTATCAGGAATAACATTTGAAAATACTGTCTTTACAGAAACAAAAAATAGTTCAGTTAATACAAACCAATATAAAATAATTTCAGACACTGAAATAAAGCTTAAAAAACCAGTTACAACAGTTGGAATCCAGCAAGTTCAAATTACTTCTCCTGGTGGTACTGGAACTTGTCAATTTGTTACTCCTGGTGTTCCAACCATTGGTTTAATTAGTCCCGATATTATAGCATCTGGTAGTTCCATAAGCATAACAGGTAATTGGTTTTATTCAATTAATTCAATTACCATTGGTTCAACCAACATTTTAAGTTCGTCATATACAGTTAACCCAGCCAAAACCGCCATTAATTTTAATTTACCAGTATTGTCAATTGGTTCAAAAGTAATTAAAATAACTACCAAATACGGAATAGCAAGTGGGACATTTATTTGTTCTACTGGTCCTGAAATTACTTCAATTACTCCAAATGCAGGACCAACAGGCGAAAACACAACAATTGTTATCACCGGAAATAATTTTATTTCTACAAGCCCAATTATTGTTAATTTTAACGGTAGTGAAGTTTCAAACGATAAAACATCAGGTTCAACTATCACAATAACTAGTCCAATTAATGAAATTTCAGGGCCTGTTGATATTCAAGTAATAACATCTATTGGAACTGCAACTACGCGTTATACATATGTTGGTCCACCAACTATAACTTCAATGTTTCCAATAGGTGGACCAGCAACATCAGATACAACCATCACAATAACTGGAACTAATTTTTATAGTTTTCCACTTAATAGGTTAAAACTGGATTTAAACATTGTTGAAGACTACCCTTATAAAATTATTAGCCCAACTCAAATGACTTTTTCTTTACCTGCACGTACGAATAACCTATTAATTTCAGGTTTAGAAATCACAACTGTCGGAGGCTATCGTTATAAACCTTTGCGATATAATCATTTTATGCCACCAGTTATAACATACAGAGCAGTAAATTTGATTAACAGTTATTGTTTAATATCTGGCTCCAATATATATGATCCTATTGTTGTAAAAATAAATGGCACCACAATAAATCCTAATTTACTTACTAAAAGCTATAGTTTAGATGGGTTTTTTATTGAAACAATTAGTTTTACACAACCAATTGGTAACATTAAAGGTAAAAAATTAACAATTAGTACTTTATCAGGAGAAACGGCAGCTTACCCAAATTTTACCGATTTTAATGGTTCAAGCTCTATTGATAATGTAAGTTTCACTGTTAATAAAACAAATAATCCGGTTAACGCAACTATTACAATTTCAGGAACTAACATTTATTTGCCACTTAAGGTTTTAAACAACGGTATTTCAATTGATCCTCATTATACCCAATCACTTGGTTCTAGCGTTGAAGAATTTGTATTTGATACAACCAGCGTTAAAGAATTTGTATTTGATACAACCAGCGCTAAAAACCAGATAATTTTACTTACTGGAAATGGAACTCTGTTAACTAGAATTGTTAATATTGATAATCAAGATTTTCCAGTTTCAACAGTTCCAGCAATTTACTACATGGATAAATATTCTGGTAAATCAGGAGATTTATTGGAAATAACAGGTGATAACATTTCCACAAGTGTTACTATTTGGATTGACACGGTGCAAGTTTCTAACCCAATAATAACATTAGGTTCTATTAAATTTACTGTTCCGGTATTACCGACAAATGGTCTTAAAGAAATTGAAATAATCAATGGGGAAACCACCTTAAAACAATTTAATTTTGACTATTTTGATTTACCAACAATAACAAGATTATCCGTTTCTTCTTGTGCTGTCAATGCAAGCATTCGGGTTGTGTTGTATGGGACTTGTCTAACTACAAATTCAATCGTTAAATTTGCTGGACAAGAATGTTCTGAAATAGCAGTTAATGTTGAGGCTGGAACAATTGATTTTAACGTACCGCCCATCCAAACTAATGGATTTGTTGATGTAACTTTACTTACTGATAACAAATCTTATACTTTATCTAATGGGTTCGAATATGTGTTACCTCCTCCTAATCTTACATCATTAACACCAAGCTCTGGTCTTAAAACTGGTAATGAGACTGTAATAATCCAAGTTGAAAACTTAGCTTGGTCAGACAGTGTTCAAGTTAGATTTGGCATTGAACAGGTCCAAATTACAGCTCATACTATAAACACAATAACTGTGATAACACCACCTCAATCAGTTCCCGGAACAGTTAATGTTATTGTTACTAATCAATATGGTTCAAGTTCATCTGATATCCAATTTAATTACCTTCCAATATTTGAAGTAACATCAATTGATATTGCATACGGAAATGAAGCTGGAGGAACACACATTACAATTTCCGGATATAAACTTGATTTAGTTACATCAATTAAATTTGGAGATAATAACGGTACCATTAGTGAACAAGCTGCAAATGCAATAAAAGTTACGGCACCAAGCGGAACCGGTAAAGTTCCCATTACTTTGTATTATGGAACTGGAAATACGCCATATGTTATTCCAGATGCATTTGAATACAGATACGATTTAATTACCGATCCAAGAACTCTAACCGTTAGTCCCAACGTTGGTTTAATTGGGGGTAATAATGAAATAACTATAAGTGGTAGACGTTTTGATACAGTTTCCAGTGTTAAATTCGGAACAACCAATGCAACTACTTTTAGTGTTGAAGCAAATACAATTAAAGTAACCGTACCTGCGGCAACCCAATCTGGTACCGTGGATATTATAATTGATTTAACTGGTTCAGATAGTATAACCATAAATTCTGGTTTTACTTATGGGGTACTTCCAGTGGTTTCTTCTATTTTAACTAACAAGGTAAACGTGTTAGGTCAAGCTAATTTTAAAATAACCGGTAGTGATTTGAATGGAGTAACTAAAATAACGGTGGGACAAAACGAAATTACAAGATTTACCAGTAAAGATGACACATATATTGAATTTGCACTGCCTGCACATGTGCCAGGTTCGGTAGATATTGTTGTAACAAATTTTATCGGTTCAACAACTTTAACTGGAAAATTAACCTATACGAATGAAACATACTTATACTTAAAAAAAGGCAGCACCTCTGGAGCCATCAGCCAATCACCAAATAAAGTTACTTGGTCAAATATAGATTTTACCGCAGATAATGGCTGGACCATTAGTAAAACTGGAACCGATGTGTTAAATGTGGTATTAACGGAAGACTTGGTAATTACAAATCCAACTAGCTGGTTTAAAATTGGCTCTTCCGGTATAACGTTTGATGGAGCCGGACATAAAGTATATGTGAATGATGTTACCAATTACCCCGGTTTATTTAAAAATAGAAATTTTACATATACTAATATTACCATACGGGATCTTGGAGTTTTAGCGTGGAATTCAACATTAAATGCTGGAGATGGATGGATTTGTCAGAATGGGTTTGGTAGTGATGTTAGATCAGGAATAATTCTCATTGATTCATGCTATGCAACTTGGGAAACTGAGTTAACATCTTCATCAGGTGGTATTGTTGGTCTTGAGGCATTTTTTGGTGCAACAGGAAATGCACAACTAATAGTAACTTCTTGTTATACGTTCGGACCTATTGGAGAAAGTGCAGGAGGTATTTGTGGAGGTTTTGCTGGAAAATTAATGGGTGGAAGAGCAAAAATAATTATTAGTTCATGTTATACAACTGGTTCTATTGTGAATGCGGGGGGTATACTTGGTATTTCTGGTGGTTACCTAATTAATCCTGAAATTGACGATGCGGCAAGCGTAACGGTTACTTCTTGTTATTCATCAGGTGCTATAACTGAGGGAGGGGGTGGAATTGTTGGTCTGCAGTCAACCGCAGTCACCCAAACAAACTGTTATTCAGCTAATAATCAATGGTCGGATGCAGTTGCTAGTACCATATTAGATGGTACACCAGCTACTTATCCAGGTATTGGTATCAAATGGGCCTCAATTGGTAATAACAACCCATGGTTCTTAACAAAATTTAATTCACAATTATACACATCAAGTACCGTTAATACCCCAGAATTAACAAGTGGAAACTATGAGTCACCAAGCGCTTTAATACAATCAGACAATGCGTACTATTATCTAATTAAATCATACAATTCAGGTTCTGGAAAAATTGAAATTGATGAGTATACTGGAGCTATTACATTTAGAGGAATTGACAATACTAAATTTTATGGAGCTTGGGTTAAACTGTATTTAAATGATACTTTGCAGAATTCTCTTGAGTTTTTTCAAATTAATCCACCATATGTTGAAAAACACTTTCCCACATCCGGTAACGTTGGAGGTGGTACTCCAGTCACATTTACTGGTTTTGGTCTTGATACAATTAGTTCAGCTGAATTTGGTATTTTACATGGAACTGAATTAGTAACTAAAGGAAGGGTTAACCATTTTATTAATCAAACACCGTTTGGATTTACTTTAATTACACCCGTATTTACTGTAATTGACAAAACCACTGATACCGAATTATCCATTCGATTAACATTCGGAACTGGAGATCAAGCAAAACAAATTATTTTACCAGATGCATTTGTTTGCAAAGCTGAACCATTTATTTATCTTAAACAAAATGGAAACCAAATACAAAAGCTTGCTGATGGTGATTCCGATTGGGTTGATGTAGAATTTGAAGCGAGTAGCTCACATGGTATAGGTGGTTTGTTGGCTACTGCAACAAACGGTTTTACTATAAGAGGTGACGGTTCCAAAGTACTCACAGTGTTATTGTTATCTGACCTGGTAATTACAAACCGATTAAGTTTTTTCACAATTGGGTCAGAAAATATTGTATTTGATGGAGCAGGTCATGTGGTTACTATAAAAAATACCCAACATCCCGGGTTAATTCGCAACGGTACCAGGGATATTCCAGGATACACCAACATTACCATTAAAAACCTTGGTGTTGAAACTGAAGGTAGTTCTAGTTTATTTTATTTTATAAGTCTTGCTTCTGATAATGGTTCTGGATGGATTTGTCAAAATTATTTTGCCAATCAGATTAACTCTGGAATTGTACGGATTGAGTCTTGTTATTCTACTAGGGCAATTACATACGGTTCGGGTGGTATTTGTGGGTCCCATGCCGGTTTAAATATGTCTGGTAGTGCCCGTATGGAAATCACTTCCTGTTATTCTACTGGGGCAATTGCAAACGGTTCGGGTGGTATTTGCGGCGCTAATGCCGGTTCAAATATGTCTGGTACTGCTCGTATGGAAATCACTTCCTGTTATTCTACTGGGGCAATTAGTTGTTCGTATGACGCTGATTTTTATAGTTCTGGCGGTATTTGTGGGCCCAGTGCCGGTTCACTTATGTCTGGTAGTGCTTCTTTACAAATTACTGGGTGTTATTCAACAGGAACAATGACTGGGTATACTAACAGTTCGGGTGCATCAATAGGCGCAGGGGGTATTTGCGGCGCTTATGCGGGTGGTGAAATTACTGGTAGTGCCAATCTTAAAATTTCAAATTGTTATGTGGCTGGAGAAAAAGACGAGCTATCTGAAAATTATGTTGGTCCTGAATCAAACAGTACAGCCGGTGCAGTTACAATTGAATCTTCCTATTATGGCAAAGGTGATTCTACTTCAGGTTGGTTGGATAGTGTTACATTTAATTGCTTATATCCAGGAAAACCACAAACAAAACCTGGTGTCGGTACCATTTGGACTTCATATGCTGCTGATACCCCATGGTTATTATCCACCTTTGTTTCAAATCTTTATGAACCTAACTTTGCATCAATTTCTTCGGGCGATTATACTACGGGGTCCGGTAAAGCAAAATCAGGATACAAATACCAATTAGTCGGGTCTTTAACTGGAGTATCAGTTGATAGGAATACAGGTGTTATCCAATACACTGGAATTGCTAAAGCGCAAACTATTATCACCCCAATTATTGCGTTCAAACCAGATTATTCCGCTTACTTTATTGATTACTATGTCGTTAATCCAGGTCAGGTAAGTATAACCAGCATTAATATTCAATCAGGAAACATCAGCGGAGGTTTTCCAGTGGAAATTAATGGAAATAATCTTTTCCCATGTAAAAAAGTTACGTTTGGTGATGTTGCTGGAATAATCATTGGGGTAGCTAAGGATTATTCCAAAATTACTGTAATTGTACCAGCCAGCATAAAAACTGGCCCAGTCAATGTTACAGTGTATGGTTTTGTTGGCTCCACAGTTATACCAAATGGATTTACCTATACAAATAATCTATTTATTAGACAAACATCAGGAGCTACTGTGCAAATATCAAATGATGAAAGTGATGAAAGTACATGGGCTGATATTTCATGGCCTTATACAATAGTTAACAAAATAACTGGAATTTTAACTGTTAATGTATTATCTGATTTTACTGTAGCTTCTACAAGTCAATATTTTATAATTGGGTCCGAAAACATTGAATTTAATGGACAAGGTCACACAGTTACAGTTTACAGCGTTACCGATTATCCGGGTTTGGTTAAAAATGGTTCACTAGAATTTTTAGCATCAACTTTAACACATGTTCCCGGAAAAACAAACATCAAAATAATTGGATTTAGAATTGACGCTCCAAGCCCTTCAACTCTTCAAAAAGGTTCAGGATGGATTGGAAATGCATTTTTTGCCAATTCCATAAGTTCAGGAACTGTGGAAATTAGAAATTGTAGTGCCAATGGTTCTATAGATGGTGCAGACGGATTTTCATATTCATACACGGGCTCCGGTAGAATATTAGGTATGTGTGCTGGTGAAAGAATGGAAAATGCAAAAATCATAATTGATTCATGTTACTCAGAAGGTTCAATTCGAAAATACTCTGGGGGAATATTGGGTTCTTATGCTGGTAATAATATGAGCAATTCCAGAATTGAAATTACCTCATGTTTCTCATTAGGCGATATAACTAACAATTCAGGTGGTATAGTTGGCATGGAAGCCGGAAATATGCATAATTCAAGAATTATAATTACATCGTGCTTTTCATCAGGTAATGTAACTAATAATTCTGGTGGATTGGTAGGCGCTAAAGCAGGTGATGGTATGTCAGGAAATTCTGATATTATTATCAGTAAATGTTATGTTGCGGGAACACTTGATAATGATAATTTTAAATTTTTTGGAAACGATGTTAACAGTGAAGTATCTGTTCCGGATAATTCAAACTTGGCGGACACAACATGGTCCGATACTAATGCAAGCACAGCACTAGTAGAAGGAGTACCAAACACTTTCCCTGGTGACGGTACCATATGGACCTCAGAAATTGCTGGGACACCATGGAAACTAACAGCATTTAATTAAACCAATAAAATTATTATTAGTTTTATTGGATTCATTAGTTTTGTTGTTTTTACACAAGCAAAAAATATTAAAAATAAAAATATATACTTGATATTAATATAAGAAAATGGCAAATATTGATGAAAATGCTTATTCATTATTATATATACGCGAATTTCGACAAATCCAACAGTATTCACCTGATGAACTCCAATGGAAAAACATTGTTTGGCCTATGGAAATATTAAACTGGACTAAAGTTATATTAACATCAGATTTAAATTTTACAGATAAATCTAGTTACTTTATACTTGATGGTTCCCAAATTATATTTGATGGAATGTATAATAACATTTGGATTAAAAATACTTCAGATTATCTTGGTTTATTTAAAACCAATCCATCTTGTTGGGAGATTCAAATTAGAAATATAAATATTAAATCATCAAATTCAAACTTATTTCCTGGTTCTGGCTGGTTAGCCCAATCGGGTTTTGGTTTTAAAGCTAGTCAAATAGAATTTTTAAATTGTTCAAGTTCGGGACCTATTGATTCAATTGGTTCAGCCGGTATTATTGGTGCTGGTGCTGGAAATAAAGGCACCATTAGCATTAGCAATTGCTATTCGACAGGTTTAATTGGGTCAGTAAATACAGCAGGTATTGTAGGGTCAGGAAGTGGAACTGAAGGCTCTATTAGTATTTTTAATTGCTATTCAACAGGTGAAATTGCTGGTATTGGCTGTGGGGGCATATGTGGTTCCGACTCAGGTATATCGGGTATTGTTAGCATTAACAGTTGTTATTCAACTGGGCAAATATCTGGGTCTAATTGCGGAGGCATTTATGGCTTAGACACAAATACCGATACCGTCCCATCCGGTACTATTAAAGTAATTAACACATATTCTTCTGGTGCAATCAAAGGAACTGGTTCTGGAGGAATATTTCCAATGCAAACTCAAATGGATAACAAACTTATTGATTTTTGTTATGTTGGCAACGGTGAATGGTCAGATACTGATGCTTCTCAGACATTATTAAATGTATATGACCCAGAAAAACCGAATATGCGTATTTATTGGTTTAGTATTGGAACTAACAAACCTTATCTGTTGGCTAGTTTTGTTCGAGAAAATTACAAAAGAAATTTTATGATTAGACCAACAAGTATTTTTCCTAAAAACACTTTAGTAACTTCACCCGGTGTTTTTAGCGGGAGAAAATACTATATAGTTCGAGTTCAAAAAAATAACTTTAGTTCTGGTGTTATTGTTAGCATTGACCAAAATATGGGCGAAATTACTTTTTCTAATTTTACTGACAAAACGCTTAGCTTAACGGTTTGGGTAGTTTCAATTGGAAATTTAGAAACTAATTCAGAATATTCATTTAGTAAATTTTATATTAATCCATCAACAGCCAATTCTTTTAGTCCTAAATTTGGAACTGTTGATACTATTATTACCATAGAAGGAGATGGATTTAATGAAGACACACAAGTTAAAATTGCAAATATACCTTGTGAAATTTTGCCTCTGCAAACCCCAACAAAAATTCAAGTTAAGGCTCCCAAATCATTAGAAATGGGAAGACACCAAATAACAGTCACATCAGCATATGTTCAACCTCTTTATCCCAGATGGCTTTCTTTACAAGACCCGATTGGTATTGGTATCGCAAATATTTTTATACCCAATGGTATTTATCGAGATATTTCGACCTTATCAACTACCAGATATTCTTTAGAACAATTACAATTGTTAAATCCATCTGATAGAACTAGAGAAGACAAGTTAGCTCACAGACAATTAGTAATACAAACTTTATTTGATATTTATGATTTTCAAAATAAATTAGTTCTACCAGCAAGTGCAATTTATATACCTAACCAAATTCTATCGGAATCAAAAACAGTCAGTATTTTTAATGGGCTTAATTCATCTGAAGATAATCCACTAGAAATTAATGTTGGACTTTTAGGTTCAAGTCCTTTTGCATTCACGATAAGTGATAATTCTGCAATAAAATTTGTTTGTTCCGGTAAATATTTGGGATATGTTATTTATATTAGAAAAAGTGCCAATGGGTATCTTGTTATTAAATCATTTAATAATACTCCAGTTGAATTAAAAGAAACTGATGAAATTAATGATTATGGAATTAAAATATTATTAAACATAATGTCAGGACAAGTAACTAATTTAGCCGACACGTCTAATTTACCGATTATTACCGCAGTTACTACAAGAGGAGATTTTCCTCAGTCTGAAAGTTTAAATACTGCAAGTTCGGAAATCGAAATAACTGGAGACTATTTTTATTCATATCCAGATTCTCCACTTGAATTGTATATTAATGGTGTTAATGTTACAGACCAAATTATTTCCATAAATTTATCAAGCATTATTTTTACCGCACCAGTAACTGAACCGGGTAGTGCAAAATTTCGTATAGTTACTTTAGGTGGGGAATACACAAATTATATTGAAAATGAAATTACTAATGAGCTATTTATTTTTCATCAAGAAATGACCATTACTAAAATTAACCCTCAAGGAGTGCCAAATAATCAAAAAACACTTGTTGAAATTGAAGGAACTGGATTTTATGGTGACGTTAATGTATGGCTAGCTACTGAAACTGAAGATTTTTCCGGTATATTTGAAATAAAATCAGTTTCACCAGAAAAAATAACCGGGCATATATTGCCAACTTATTATGTTGGCACATTAGTTCTTGTAGTTAAAACTAAAGTTAGCATTGTAACAAGTACTATTGTTTTTACAACAACCCCAACGATTACAAAAATAACTGATTTAGCAAACAACCAAATAAAAACATGTTTAGTTGGAACAACACAAAATATATATTTAATCGGGAAAGGTTTAACTGGAACTAAAACAATTAAATTTAATGAAATATCAGTACCAGATGACTTATTTATTGTAATTTCTGATGAGTTAATACAAATGGTTACACCTAAAATTAATGAACTAGGACCTGTCGAAATTTATGTTGAAACTTTTGCAAGTTCAACGTCTAACAATTTAATTTGGACATATGTTAATGCTAGTCCAACTGTTGAATCAGTTAAAACTGATGAACCATTTGGCAAAACAACAGGTTCAAAACTTGGTAATCAAGTTATTGTTATTACTGGAACTAACTTTTTTAACTCTGAATCAGAACCAATTTATGTTGAAATTAATGGAGTTGATATGAGTCCATATATAGTTTCAGTTGATTCTACTAAAATTAAACTGGTAACTTTAGAAACAAATTCTGGGTCGGTTGCTTTATTAATTCGAACAACACAAGGAATATACAAAAACTTTAATGATTCTAAAACCATTACAACTGAACTATTTTATTTTATGGGTACATTGGATATTACTCGAGTAGAACCAGCTTTTATACCAACAGACATACCATCAGAATTAACAATTTATGGAAATGAGTTTTATGGAAATGTATGGGTTGGACTAGAAAACCAAATAAATATGTCAAGTGCAATTAAAAGCTTTCAAGTTTTAGACTCAAAAACAATTATTGTAACAGTTAATCCATCTGAATTTAAATTTGTTGGTTCTGCAAGTATTGCAGTCAGAACACCAGAACAACTGGTTTTAAGCCCAATCGAAATATTTGCCAGACCTGAAATTTTATCTGTTAATTTGGTTGGTTTACCCCATCCTAAAATTGCAAATAAACAGGGTGGTAACAAAATCAAAATTACAGGACACGGATTTGCCCCAATACCTGGAAGACAACTCGAAATTAAAATTAATGGAACCACATGTACTATTATATCAGTTACTAGTACGGAAATTATCACTCGAACTCCTCAAACTACAATGTCTGGACCTGCTACCTTTTATCTTAATATAGCCTGGCTTGAACCCAATAAAACAAGCAGTGAAGATGCATCATCAACTAGTGATTTAGCTGTAAATATTTTAAGTCCTGGTAGTCTTGTTAATAATTTATCAAATCAATTACTAATATCTCAGCCTCGCACAAGTCAAACACTTGTACCTGCAGCTTATGAATATGTTAATTATATAGAATCCAATGGAATAAAAATTGTTCAAACTAATTTCTTAACATTTGCTGGAACAATTAATATTGAATCAATTGAACCGGCTGGCATCTTACCAAACGAACTGGCTAATATCGTTGTTACTGGAACAGATTTTTATGGAGATGTTGAAGTTTGGTTTGCTAATGACTTTGATGACTATAATGACATACTAACTGATATTAATGTTGAACCAACACAAATTACTGCAACTATTAATCCAACCAATTTTGTTGGTCGTACCTATTTAATAGTTAAAACTGATATTGATACTGCAGCCAAAGTCTTTTACATAAATAATCCACCTAAAATACTTGGAGTTACTAATTTATTATCAGTTCCTATTTTATATGGATTTCCATCTGTTATGCCAGAAATATATTTAGTTGGTACTGGATTTTACGGAATTAAAGTCATTAAATTTAATGAAAATGTAATAAATGAGTATACTGTTGAGTCAAATGAAAAAATAAAATTAACTCAACCTACAAATCTTGCATATGGACCAGTTAATATTTATGTTGAAACCTATTGTGGAAATAATTTATCTGATACCATTTACAAAATTGGCGGCGTTCCGACAGTTTCCAGAGTATTTGTTTATCAAAATACTGGTATATTAACCACGTTTGCTAATGCTAATGGTAACCAAGAAATTACCATTATTGGTTCCAGTTTTACCGGAACTGGTCAAGACAAAGTTGAAGTTACTATTAATGGGAAAAAAATAATACCTAATTTAATTGAAGCAGAACAAATAAAATTAATAACCCAATCGACTAATTCTGGTTCCATGAAATTACAAATAACTAATTCATTTGGCTCTTATAAAAACTATTCAGATTCTGATTTGGTTACAACAAATTTATTAACATTTGTCGGTAAACCAGAAATTACAAGTATCATTAAACCTGCTTCTCCAAATTATAATAAAGTTGAAGTTACCGTTAAGGGAAAAGAATTTTATGGTCCAATTGATGCATGGATTGATTATCAAGGTGTAAAATATGACATAATTTCTGATATAACACTCATTGATAGTGAAACAATTAGTATTATGGTTGGTCCAGCAAGTTTTTCTGATTTATGTAAATTAGTTATTGCAAATCCAATTGATAAAACTGAAAAAGATTTCGCCATTGTTATGGCTCCACAAATTACAAAAATTGTTGATGATAATGATGTCACGCTTTTTGATATTCCACTTGGTGTTATAAAAACTGTGTACATGATTGGAGATGGATATATTGGCTTAAATTTATTTTCCGTAACAGTTGGAGATGCAAATGCTGAATATACAATTATCAGCCCTACCAAACTAGCAATAACACTACCTGACAACTTAACGCTTGGTAACCTTGTTATAAAAATTAATACACATTCTGGTACTAGTTCAATAAATATTAATATAGTTAGGGCTATTCCATTTATTTCATCAATTGATACTACTGGATCACCCAACAGAAAAATATCAATTAGTACTTCTGATATACCAATTAAAATTACTGGAACAAACTTTGTATCCATAGGTAAATTAGTTATTAGTGGTGTTGATGTTACAAGTTCAATAATAAGCTATACTTTAACTGAAATTATATTTGCAAATACAAATCAAATACCTTCTGGTTTGGCAACAATTTATTTGGAAACTAAACAAGGAGCAATTTATAAAAACTATATAGAAAACGAGCAAGGTAAAACAATAACTACAAATTTATTTACTTGGGCAAACAAACCAACTATAAGTTTAATAACTCCACAAAAAATACCAAATAATGCTGATACTCAAATCATAATATCTGGAACTGAATTTTACGGTTACTTTGAAGTTATATTAGTTGTGTCAGTTAATGGAAGCTATCAATATTTTCACACAGTTTCAAATGTCAAAATAATCAATGACAAAACTATTGAAGCAACAGTTGGTCCTACAAATTTTATTGGTGGTGTTTACTTTTTCCTAGTTGGTGAACTTGAAACTCTAATAAATGTAATAGAATTTATTGCTGCATATCCTGAGATTACAAGTGTCGATACTGTGAAATCAATAACAAAAAAAGTTGGAAACAAATTGGGTCAGGATATTAAAATTACTGGAACCAACTTGGATAATTTAATTAAATTGGAAATTTCCGGAATTACAATTAATAAAAACACAATAACTAGTTCCAATTCAACAGAAATTATTCTAACAACACCTCAAATAGCTAATTCAGGGCCTGCTACTTTTTATTTGGAAACTGCTGGTGGTATTTATAAAAATTATACTGAATCTGATGGCATTATAACCGTAACTAAAGAATTATTTAATTGGGCAGGTTATCCAACAATTACAAGCATTAGCCCTATCGGAGCACCATTAAATTCAGATATTCAAGTTACTATCACTGGAACTGAATTTTATCCTGGAATTTCAATTGATTTAAATAATTTGTTTACAGGAAATATAAATCATCTGATTAAAAATTATCAAGTGGTAAATCCAAATACAATTATTTTAGATATTAAAACAACTGATTATGTTTTTTTATTTGGTTTTATTATTGTCAATTACAAAGAATGGGAACAATCAACAAGCACTGTTATAAATTATGCAGGTATATTCTTCGATAAAGTTCCAGTTATCAAGTATTTAACTGACTTGGCTGATAATATTATTACGTCATTTCCTTTTAACACAACACAAATTAAAATAGTTGGAGATTTTGTTGAGGTTAAGACAATTGAATTTAATGGAATTTCTATTCCTAAAAATAAAATAGTTCGTGTTGGATATAATTACCAAATTGGATACACGTGGCAAGTTGATATACCAAGTGAAATTAAATCAGGTCCAGTTAGTATTAAATTAGAATCATATGGTGGTATAACAACTACAACATTTACTTTAGAATCATTAATTCCATCTGCACCAATTATTACATCAGTAAATACTTTATCAGCCGTCTATCCAAATATTGCTAATAAAGCAGGCGGAACAGTAATAAAAATAAATGGAACCGGGTTTACTGGTTTAACTGTTTTAAAAATAAATGGAGTTCAAATTACACCCGACTTAATAACTCCAACAGAAATAACATTAAGTACTGTTACAACATCAGATGGTTCTGCTAAATTCTACATAGAAACACCTGGAGGAACTTACATGAATTATACTGGAATTGCACCTGATGAAACCGTAACAACAAAATTATTTGTTTTTGCAGATAAACCAACAATTACCAGTATAACACCACTATATATTCAAACTAATGTTGTCAATACAATAACAATTGTTGGAACTGGTTTTTACGATGAAACCGTTGTAACCCTAAATAATGGTTCTCAAATTAATTATAACCAATACGTCCAAGTAAAATCTATCAGTCCAAATACTATTGTACTTGAGTTAAGCCAAATTGAACTGAATGATTTTTATAAAATTGCTTATTTTAATGTTGGAAATTATGATGGAACCGGTAATTATAGCTTACAATCAGTAACCCTATATGCTGGTTCAAATGGCGCACCAACAATTACATCAGTTGAAAATTCAAGTACTAAAAAGGCATCAGCAAACAAAATAAATAATAATATATTAAATATAATTGGAACAAACTTAGGACCTCCTGTTGAACTTAAAATAAATGGAGTAAATCAATTATCAAGAATTAATTCATGGTCACCAAATCTAATATCTGTATATTGTAATTCATTTGAAATATCTGGTCAAGCAACATTTTATTTAAAAACTCCAGAAGGACTATATCAAAATTATATAGAATCAAATGGTTCACAAACTATAACAACAAACCTTTTTGGATTTTATGGGTATCCAACAATTACTAGCGTAACACCAGAAAGAATTTCTAATAATACAACAAGTACAATTACCATTAGTGGAACAGAGTTTTTTGGTAACTTACAAGTATATTTTAAATCTAGTACAACTACTTATTCAACTATAACAGATATTTTGGCAAATTCTAACGGAACCACTATAACTGCAACTATTAGCCCTACTAGTTTTACTGGAACTATTGGATTGTATGTGATTACTGATATTGGACAAGTATCAAAATCAGTTACTTTAGTAGAAACAGTGGGTTCTGTTATTACAAGTATAACAGATGGTACAAATATAATATCAAACTTACATGTAACTAATAGTACACAACTTTATATTTCTGGGGTAGGCCTTAGTGGAGTTACTGGTGTTAAACTAAATAATTCCAATGTTGGATTTACATATATTGCTTCTACAGGAAGAATTCAAATAGAACAACCAAGTGTAATAGTGCCTGGTCCAGTAAATATAACTGTACAACTTGGTTCTACCAGTATTAACAAAGCTAATGCATTTGTTTATTTACCAAATCCAATAATTTCCACAATAACTCCAAGTTCAGCAATTCTTAATACAATTACTAATGTAACTATTAATGGAAGCGGATTCGCTAATTTACTTAATGTTAATTCAGCAAGTGGATTTGAAATTAAATTTGGTCAATTTAATGGAAGCGGAATTATAGTTCAAACAAATGCTTCGGCTAACCCACCCGACACAGTTACCGTCACTGTTCCTGGGATCACAACTGTTGGACCAGTAACTATTCAAGTAAATTCACTAGGAAGTGTTTTCACATTTAATGGATTGTTTAATATAATTACTTCCGAAATATTAATTCCCAGTGCTCTATATATTAAACAAGATATCGGAGATGTACCAAAGTCAAAATTAGGTTTGGATGGTTCATGGGTTGAAATATCATGGCCTTTTCTATTTAGTTCTACTGTTACAAATATATTTTTTACAACTGATTTAACATTAACTGGAATAAACCAATATTTTGTTATTGGAGCAAACCAACAAGAACTTAATGGAAATTCTCATAAAGTAACCATTAGCGGTGTGACTGGGTATAATGGATTAGTCAAAAATGGAGATCCTAACTTGGCTGGGTTTTCAAACACAACTGTCAAAAACATTGGGGTTGAGTCGGTTGGTTCAACTTTAGCTTCAAATTCCGGTTGGGTTTGCCAAAATTACTATTCATATGAAGCCTTAAATAATAAAATCATTAACTGTTATAGTACTGGAAATATCACTAATCCAAATTCAGGAGGAATTGTTGGGTATTATGCGGCTGCTTCTAATAGTACAGCAGTTAAAAACGAGTATGCTAGTATTTATGTTTCTAATTGTTGGTCTTCTGGTAATATTACTGGAAGATTTTCAGGTGGTATTTTTGCTTCTTATGCTGGTAAAAAAGGTAAAGCTTATGCCACTAATTGTTTTTCAACAGGTTCTATTGGTTCCCCTGCAGTTACAGGTTCTACAGTAGGCCAAGATGTAGGAGGTATTTTTGGTTACGGCCCGGGTTCTAATTCTGGGCTTGTAACAGCAACTGATTGCTACTCACGTGGTGCAATTAATGGGAAAAATTGTGGTGGCATTATTGGTTCATATATAGCTAATGCGGTAATAACAAATTGTTATTCATTGGGACGTGTTATTGGTACAGCTGCAAATAGCGCAAACGGATTTTTACAATCATCGGGAACAATTAAAATAGAAAACTTTTACGGAGCTGACGGGTCATGGTCAGTATATATTGCAAATGAAAATCTTACCGGATACCCATCAGGTTCAGAAACAATTGGAACTACTTGGACATCAGTTGGAATTTCATCTCCTTATATATTAACCAGTTTTAATAATTCAACTGTTGCGCCAAAAAATTTTACAAATGCAATTACAACAGCAAGAACTTTTTCTACACAATCATTTGAAGTAAAAAATAAAACATATCAGTTGCTTAATGTTATTGATTCATTCGGTAATAAAATATTTAATTTTTCTATTGGTTCAACAACTGGAATAATAACAGGCTCAAATCCTGGTCAATATACTGCATCAGTTGTAATATTTGAAAATAACAATTCATCTTATTCTGTTGAAAAGTGGAAATTAAATATTATACCACAACAAGCTAAAATAGTTAAAAGACTAAACTGGAAAAAATAAATTTTATTATAATTTTAATAATTTTAATAAAATATTTTAATCAACTTCTTCAATTGCTATTTCAGAATCTTCTGATTCAGTTTCAGTATCGGAATTTGCATTGGCATTAAATGTAAAAGAACTAGTTGTGTCTTTTGTTAACAAATCAAACTTATCCTTTAAATCTTGAGGCCATGATGCTATTAGTTTTTGAACAATCGAATCAGATGGTTTTACTTTACCTGAATCAATTGAGCCATCCATTGACAAATGCATTATTTCTTCATAAGCACTAGAGTCATTCATAATCAAGTTTAAACTTGAACTAATCACATGTTCAAAATCATTTTTAGAAAATAAACCGGAAAAATTTTCTGATTCGGCAGCCATGGACTCATACATTGTATTTAAAATATCCCCATTACTTAAAATATCATTTTTAAGTTTTGATGATAACATTTCATATGGGCTAGTCTGGTTAATTGGATTGGGTTGATTTGGTTGATTGGTTTGATTTAGCAAAGTAGCCGAGCTACTTGGTCCATAAGAAAAATTATCCATCGACTTTACCATTTGAGAAATACCATTAGAATCCGATAGTATTTGTTTTTCTTCTTCAGTAAACTTTTCTGCACAAGAATTATTAACAATTACATTTTTAATAATATCTTCTACACTCATTAATTTTAACCCTGCAGCAAACGTATGAGCCTTGCTAACCACCATTTGAGTTCGACAAACCAAATGATAAGACGAATCACCAGATTGCTCTTCTGTATTAATTTTTTCTAGACAACATAAACAAATTTTATTTTCCATTTTTAATTATTAAAACAAAATAGGTTTATTTCTTTAAAGCTTTATTGGCTTTTCAGTTATTAATAATTTTAACCCAGTCTCTAGACACATATTGTGAATCCACATTTCTATGCCAATTCCAATACATTTGGTTTTTATCTACAATTGTTAACACACCATAACCATATTGAGTTCCATTTCTAAATGCGGACCAAGCTGGTTGAGGTTCTTGGTAACCAGTTGCATGACCTTCAATATTTCCACCATCTCCAATTGTAATATACGTTGGACCTAATGGATTAATTTCATTTGCATAAACAGGATGGGTTCGTTCGTATGCATGCACATGTCCGGTTATTACCAAATTTACCTTATACTTGTAAAATACATCTTCAACAGTTTCTCTCATTAACAGGGTTTGTTTTTCATTTTGATGAGCAGTGTTGGAATTATACCAAGGACAATGCATGACAACAATAGTCCAAGGTGTTAGATTCCTATTTATTCCAGCCAAATCTGAAACTAACCAGGCATATTGAACAGAACCTATATCTGATGGTGTGTAAGAATTCAAATAAACCACATGTGCTAGTCCTATGTCAAAAGAATAAAATGAATTACCATAATTGTATTCGGCTAAAAACTGACTTGGTGAGCAGTAAGGTTGTCCTGTTATTTTATTTATAGCGCTGGAAATTATTACTTGACCATATTCAGCGGGCTTGGTATTAGGCATCCGGTATCTTGATTCAAATGCTTTAAATAACTGGTTATCCCCAGAAACCTCTATTTCATGATTCCCCGGTCCAACCATCCAACTAATTGATTTACTTACAGGTTCAATTAATTGACCATATGTGTCCCATAATTCTTGAACACAATCCGCATATGCCAAATCACCAGCATGTAAAATCATATCTAAACGATTGTTTTTGTACAAGTGAGCTAAAGTTTTTTCTGTATCTGTGGTTTGACCAATATCTCCAATAACACCAAATACTAATGGTTCTGAGTTTCCTGGTTCTGGTCCAGTAGTAAAGCTAGCTATTTCACTTGGCTCCCCAGGAAACCCACCGCATTGGTAATAGTAGCGGGTACTTGGGTTTAGCCCAGTCAATTCCACATGAGAAATTTGTCCGCTGGTGTAATTGTTAAAAGTATATGATTCTGATTTCCCAGTTGCTTTCAAATTTAGTCGTTGTTGAGTGTATCCGTAAATTACTTGAGAAATACCAACTGAATTATCAACCCAGCTGATAACCATGGATTTTGGGGTTTTTCCTTGAGCCATATGAATTTGTTCCGGGATTCCCATTGTATAAGTTATACAATGACCCATCATAACAAATAAACCCGATATAAATATTTTATTTAACCAGTTCATTATATTGGAAAGGAAATTAATTGTTTAATTATAATTTTTTTCAAATTTAATTATACCTTTAAGTATTTCAATTAGTTTTATCAATTAATTATTATAATGCGAATCTATTATTTGCATCATTACTTTTAATTCATTGTTTACTGCATCTTGTTGCTTTTTTGCAAGTATATCAACTGCAGCAGAATTTTTAGCTTTATAAATCCAATAATGACATTCAACTTCAGTTAAATTTTTTTCTCCACTAAAAATACCTAACATGTTTCCACTTTTTTCTTTAATTATTTGTTTAATGAGTATAAAAGTAAAAAATTTATTATCTTCTGTTGAATTATAAAACACTTGTTCATTTTTTTGACTTGTTGATTCCAGTTGAAATGACAATTCAATTTTTTTAATTAAGCTTATGTTTGGTATACCAATGTGAGCTTGTAAAATTCCACTTAATATTTCACATATTTTTTTAACATCAGCAGAAAAACTAGTTTTTGATATATTTTGTTTAAAAAAATTTGATTCAACGTCATAAGAAGGTTCTTCTATTGTTTTACAAGTAGTAACTTCGTTTTTAATAAAATCATTTACATTTAAATTTATATTAGTTGCATTTTGGGAAACATTTTTAAGTTCTGTTATTCTACTTTCAATACTTGTGTCGTTTCTTTGAAACCTTTTATATTTGGTACTATTTCCTTGGTTATTATCATTAGTATCAAATAAAAATTTGTGTTCACCACATTTTTCACATTTTGAAACATAATAAATATTATTATTAAACAATAACCTACTCCAAATTTGATGGTCTCTTGATCTATAATCCCAAACAGTTTTTAAATCAAAACAATAAAGACAATTTATTTCGCTTAATGTTTTTTCCATTTGTTTTTTTGTGTTAATATCTTGTTCCAATAATATTTTACTGTATATTTCTGACCTAAAATTACTCATATAATATATTTTATAAAATAATTAATAGTAAATAACTTGCATTTAAAATATTAAATAGTAAAAAAAATTGATTTATATAATTTTTTTATTACTAAACCTAACATATAATGGGATTAGATTGCATTGTAAAATATAAAAATCCAGAGTCAAACCAATATACTGACAAATTACCAATTCAAGTCGCTAAATTATTTACTGGTTTAAATTTAATTGGAATGAATTCATCAAACCCTGCATACATTAAGTTTCGTGGCAAAGCTTACGATGATGTTGTTCAAAAAATTTCAGGTGTAAGTTTGTATAAGGATTTGGAACCAGAACAATTAAATCAAATATACCAAGAATTTAGTAAATTTAATGAATCAGCTCAAGATAGATTTCAATATGATGAATTAAATAAAGTTTATGGGTATTTAATTGAAGATTGGATTGAAGCTTTTACTGATATGTACATACCCAGACCAAGTGAAATTGTTGCTCTTGAAAAGTTTTTTAAAATTTGCGCGGAAAATAACCTAATGCTGTATGCATCTTATTAATTTATTAATAATTAAACTTAAACTAAATTTTATAAAATTGATTCAACTGATTCATTTTGTTTTATTTTAATAATGGTTTTATTTTTATAATCAAAATAAAATCGATCATTAATTTCCACAGTAATATTTTTATTAAAACGAAAAAAATTGATAAAGCTATTTGTTAACATTTAATTATAATATGAACAATGACATCTATAACTCAACTATTTAAAATTGTATCAATAAACGATTACGACACACTTGAAAAATTAATTATGAGTAATAAAAAACCCGATTTTAACTGTATTAAATCTGGTGTGTCTCTAGTACATAAAGCAATTGAAGTCAGAGCATTAGAATGTTTTAATTTGCTTTTGAGTTTACCAAATTTATCTGTTTTGCAAAGTAATAATACATGTATTAATGGTATTGATATTGCAATCTATTATTATACCAATGCTCCAAATCAATCTAATAAATTTTATTTGGATAAATTAATTGAACGCAACGTTTCAATTGATTCTTATACTTTAACTAAATGTATAGAAAACCAAGTTTTATTTGATGTAATGTTTGAACGTGTTGATAAAAACAGCTCCGCGCTTATGAATTTAATTACTAATGCAGTTAGTAAAACAAATGCCCATGCAATGAATAAACTCTATGACTGGTTATGTGCGAATAATCCTACATTTTACTCAACACAAGAAACTAAAAACACATTTAATGATACTGTTTTAAAAAAAGCAATTGATTCAAACAATATTATTGCAATTGAACATTTAGAAAAACTTGGTCATAATATTTTTACTATGAAATACCAAGGTAATTTAGTACCTTCGCTTTACTATGCGAATTTTTCAGCTATTGAATCAATTACATTTAATTTTATATTTTCACGCATGGAAAAAATGACTGCGGAAGCTTTAAATCAAATTCCCGGTATTAAAAAATTGTCAGGGTTTGTAAATAGTATAAATAAAAATGAAAACTATAAAAAAATATTAACTCTTCCAATTGATTGGAATGATTTATCTGATTCAATTGCAATTCTTTATAAAAGTATTTATTGGGATTTATCAGGTTACTACTGGGACCATAAGAAAAACTGGGACCATAAGAAAAATAAAGATAAAATAATTGAAAAACAACAGTTAATGTATATGTTACTCAAATCTAATAAAATAAAATCAAATCCATTTGATAAAATTCAAACACTTAAAACAGACCTTAATTCATGTATTAATAGTGGCATTAAAAGGTCTGGAACAGATCAGGTTAAAATTAATGAACAAAAGTTAATTGCACGTAAATGCAAATATTTACTTAATGAGTCAGGGTTTAAAGAACCAACTGAAATGACAGACCATTTTAAATTGATTTTTACGGATGATGCTTCAACATACGAAACCGAATATGCTAACTATATTGCCGAACTAGAGTCATGGGCCAAAGGAACGGAAGAAACGAAAAAACCCAAAGCTCGTGCAACTAAGAAAAAAATTGTAGCTCCAGTTGAAATTAATGTTTAATTTTCCACAAAAAAAATTGATAATCCAATATTTTTACTTTATTAATTTATCCCTTTTAATGACCACAATGACACAATTATTTAAAATTGTTACTAACAATGATTACGATAGTTTAGAAAAGTTGGTAATGAGTAAT
>JACCDO012277267.1_pt1 | contig 51233 bp, 54 predicted proteins | sample 7446101 | NCBI WGS metagenome assembly JACCDO01 (sample SAMN15323440, study PRJNA562643) | freshwater metagenome | isolation source: river surface water | place: USA:Blue River Watershed | collected 2017-08-16 | reverse complement strand
TGTTAGATAATTGATATATTCGTTTATTTCTTTCAAATCCATGTCTATAGATAATAAATAATAATTAATAATTAACAATTAACAATTATTATTTATTATTAATTAATTTAAAATATTAACGTTTTAGGTGTCATTCCTATTAACCGTTTAGGTTCTTCTACTACCAATGGTTTACCTGTACACATGTTAAATCTAAGAGGAGGTAACATTTTATAATAATACATTATTTCAGTTACTTCTGGTGGTGTATGGATATAATCTGGCCAAATACTATTATAAATATTGTCAAATATAGTAACACTTCCAATATTTTGATGTATAACTTCTTCTAAATTACAATAGTTTCTAATCAATGGTCTAAAGTACTTCATGGATTCAGTAATATGTCGTAGTTTTATATCTATTGCTTTGACATGTCCAGTATCTACTTCTTTATTTCTTTGTATTCTATTTATCGTGGATTCTATTCTACATCTCAGAGAAAGATATTGACACAATACAAACGCAATTAACAATTTATAATCAATTTTTTTGTCAGTTAATTCAATTGAATCTACATCAATTATAGTATCAATACTATTTTTAGAGTTAGTAAACAATACTCCATTTTCGTTTATGTTATACATCTCATATCCTGGGTCCATGACTTTACAATTAAGATGATATTCTCCTTCAAACGATTGCTTTTGTATAACGTTTTTCTTTAATGGTGTAACTTTAACAGATGTTGCTTTACTTGATGTATAATAATAAACACCTATCATTGTATCACATATAGAATACTCACCTACTTTAATAGGATGAGCAACATTACCTGACGTAGTTGGAGTATAACTTACCGCTTTTGCCGTTCCAGAACGTACTGGTGTAGGTAAAACTGGTATGGAATGTGCTGGTGTAAAAGTACTATCAACATTAAACAATGGAACAGGTGGTAATACTAATTCTCCTTCTTCTAAATCTGAATCAGAATCACTTGACCTTGCTCTTTTCGATGAACTTGCACCAAACTTTGATGAACGTAATTTTGTTAGATAATTGATATAGTTATTTATTTCTTTTAAATCCATGGATAATAATAATAATTATTATTAGTAATTATTATTATTTATTATTTATTATTTATTATTTATAAAATGTTAATGGAAAATGTTAAATTTATTGTGTTACTTATTCTTATCGATTCAATTTGGTTAGTTGGTAACAAAAGAGGTCATCAAAAACAATTTGAAGCAGTTCAAAAGTCTGAACTGAAACTCGACCCAGTTGCTGGGTTCCTATTTTATGTTGTTGCAAGTATTGGATATTCTACTTTTATTAAAAACGAACAACTAACAAAGAAAGAAGCATTTATTCGTGGTTTTATACTTGGGTTTGTAATGTATGCTACATTTGATTTAACATCTAAAGCTGTATTTAGAGACTATACATGGAGTTATGCAATTCTCGATATTCTCTGGGGAAGTGTAGCAGTTGGTATGGTTTGTTCTATTCTTGATTAATTAACAAAGTTATTCTCTTTTAAGAACGGTTCTCAATTTTTTAAGAACACTTTTAGAATACTTAATCTTTCTTCCACGTTTTGTTCCTTTTAATCTATTTTCTCTACTTCTTTCTTTTTTGGTGAGCATATTTCTTACTTTTAATGGAAGATATCTACCACGATGTTTTTTAGGACTTGACCCTTTAACGTAATCCCAACGTTGTTTTGTCCAACGAGTAAGACTATTACATTTGTTCTTTTTTGAACGATATTTACCTCCTCTCTTTTTATATTCTTTTACAGCAAGTTGACTTTTTCTTGCAGACCACTTACCAGGTGGACCACCCTTTGAGCCACGTTTAATTTTTTTCTTAATACGTTCCCACAATTGGGGTTTACTTCTAATAACTTTATTATTCTTTTTAGACCTTTTCGATTTAGAACAAACTCCCATTTATACAAACTAACTTAAAGAAACATTTTAAATTTAAAATATTTTCTGATAATTATTTCATTTAACTTAATATTATGGAATCTAAAAAAGAATTTACAAAAGATGTAATTACTATTTCTGATATTGAAAATATGTTTAAACTTGTTATGAATAGTTCTTCTTTATCGGATGAAGTAAAGAATATGTTCAAATCAACATGTGATGAAAAAACAATGATAAATGGTTTTTTAAAGTATATAACTGATAACAAAGATACTACTACCAAGAATGAACCTGAACCTGAACCATACAACTCTGTGTCTTCCTTACCAACATCCTCATTTAATCCTAATAATAATGATAATAATGATAATAATACAACCACCAACGATGAGGATAATTCATTTGAGGTTATTGGTATCGAAGGATTTAACAATGTGTACCCATCTACATTAAAAAATTGTTCAATGTTTGATGAGTCAAATGAAACTAACGTACCATTACATTATGTTGGTGTCGAAGACTATGAAAAGATGACAGATGAACTTTATCATATTGAAAAATCGATGGAGGGTATAACGAATAGTCAATTATTGAAAAAAATTAATATTGTTGAATCTATACCATCTGTAGATAATCAGGTTGGTAGTATTATTGATGTTAAAAAGCAATTTGAGATATTTTCTAAAAGCGTACCACAACCTAACATATTCTCACCAACTAAGTTAGAATCCATGGGTATTAGTGTGTCTGATAAATATCGTTATTCTTACTTTCTTCTTCATAGCAATATGCTTGAACCATTTGGTATAACTAATATACATGAAGACGAAACCAATGATTCTTCAAAAGGAGGTTTTACTACATTTATGAGTGTATTGTGTAGTAAGTCTACTATTTATAACCCATTGATTATTAAAATGTTTGTTAAGGGATATCCAGCTGATAAGTTTACTACAGATTATGCTAAACTTTATTTAGAATTTAGTTTGTTAGTTGGTAATCAATTAAACGATAAAAGTTCAGATGATGAGTACACACTTGATGAGTACTACAATAATACCAACACTGACCTTATGTCAAATAAAAAACTTCAAATTAGGTTACTTCTTGATGATTATTCTACCATTATGTATTGTCCTTATGTTCTTGAACAAATAAATATCAAGTTGTCTGATTTGTATCACCAAAAGTATGGAGAATTATTCCATTTTTTTAAACGTGAGTCTGATGAAGAATATAAAAAGACATGCAATTCATATATTGATAGATATTCTGATAAAACGTTTTATTCAGAAATATTACTTAGTCCATTGTTACTTACTTTGTGGGATATTGAACCATCAAAAGAATACATCGATAGATTCAAATTTCTTGCTGATGTATTTTTTAAAGAAACAAAATTACTTGGTTATAACAAAGATGAAATTAGAAAAAAAATGGTTAATCACTACTTCCCAACCATAAAAAATTCAGTTGTTAAAAAACAAAATTCAGAGGACGAACTTAAAAAATACTTTCCTGTCATTGCTATAGACCATGAAAAAGAAAAAAAGAATATTATAAAATTTCATACAAAGTTGAGTAGCTTTCGTGATGCTATAGAACCTAAAACAGAATCAGAATATGAAACTGACCCCGAACCATATAATTCTGTATCTTCGTTACCAACATCTGTATTTAATCCTGACCTTAATCCTGAACTTGTTAAAGAAAAAGATAAAATTAAAAAAGAACCTACCGTTAGTTATTCATCGGCTGCATCTTTATTACCAAAAACAATAAGTTCTTCATTACCAACATCGGTGTTTAATCCTGACCTTAAGACTGATTTTAAACCTGCAACTAAAACAGATAATAATGACAGTTCTGTACAAATTCTTTCATTGATTTCATCATTAAAAGATTATACTATTGGTGATTTTATGAAGATTCTTGAACTTGGAGCCATTGAACTCAATAAGTTAAAACAAGAAAATAATACAAATACAGTCAATATAACATGTGGAAACTACAGTAAGAATATCGATAAAACTGAACAAATTAATTGTTATATTGTCATAAAGAGTATTAATGGAATACCTTTTAATAATACTGGAAAAAACGTAATCAGTTCTCAATTCCAACGTATAATTGACAATAATAATAATAATAATAATAATAATAATAGTATCGATAGCATTAGTATTAAGTTTATCGAGAATATCAGTTCACTAACTGATTTAGTAATTAATTAATTAAATAAATAAATATTCTCCAAATGATTTATTATTAAATACAATTATTTGAAAAATATGATTGATTCTGATTAGTCCCAATATGAATCTCCATAACTAATAAATAGTTCGGACCCAGCAGGTATCTTCTTCTTTGTTCTGTAGTACAACTTACCACGATATTGGTAGGGTTCAACGTTATTCTTTCGTTCTGAACGAGAATCGTTGAGGTATCTCAACCAGTTACTTTGTTTTTTAGGTTTACCATCAATGTAGACCATTCCTCGAGGTGAAGATAGTTCCCATACATAACTTGAGTCTCTTAAACGATCATATCCAGCAGGTGATAACTTTTTACCTTTGTAGTTACCTAAAGTATATCCTTTTGGGAGGTCAACGTTGGTAAATGCTCCATTACCTGCTTTAGGAATGGTACTTTTCTCTATAGAATATTCTGATTTTGTTAGTGGTGAACTTGATTTTTTAATATTCCTCATTTGATTGGTATAATTTTAACGAATATTATTAATATTGTTATTTTATTTTTTATTTTTTTGTATTGGTATATTCTGGGTAAATATCCATGACCAAGTTAGTCAATTCATTTTTCAATAAATAATGACGTTGTTGTAATAGATAAAGGTCACTATTTATTTTTTCTATTTCTGCGATTATTATTTTAAAACGTTCAAGGCGTCTATTACGAATATCGTCAAGTGTAAGTAGATTATTACTCAATATAGAAGTATAATCCATGTTTATTATTAGTATTATTAATATTATTAGTAGTAGTATTATTAGTACGATTATTTAATTTAATTCAAAAATATTTTTATTTTTTGATAGGAAGTAATAATCTATTAAATTAGTATTATTTTTAAGTAAATCAATTGCACATGGATTTTGCGAAAGTAACATGAAATCTATGTTATTCAAATTATTTTCAATAAGTTCCAGTGCTGATTCATTTATTGATAAATTTCTAAAATTTATTTTATCTGGATTGTTTTTTAATAATTGAATTGCCATTGGATTGGTATTTAATGATAATGAACTCCATACAATTTTGTCTAAGTTACCTAATATAATATCCATAGCCGATGGATTCATTGAAATATTGTACCAGTTTATCTTTTCTGTGTTGTCTTTTAACAATTTAATGGCCAATGGGTTGGTATTCATGGAAAACTCGTTCCAATTGATACACTGTTGATTATCAATTAAGAACTTTGTAGCAGTATCAGTAGAATTCATGGATAAGTTAGTACTTAGGTAGGGAATATAAAACTTTTTTATAATTTCTTCATTTTGATTAAATACAAGTTGTGGCCAACAAATTTTATTCATATTGTTTGATAGTATCTTAATTGCTGATGGATTTGACGATAAGTGATACCAAGATATGTTTTCTTGATATTTTTCAAGTAAATTTATTGCATTAATGTTACATGATAAGTAGTTCCAGTTAATGTTGTTGATATTCTTTGATAGAATTGGTATAACTCCAGGGCTGGTATTTAAACATAATTGATTTAAGTTAAGTTTTTCAACTTGTATCCATGGATACAATTGGTAGGTAGTCATTTAAATTAATTAACAGTTAGTTCTTTAATATAAATGAATTTAGTTTAGCTATTAGTTATTATTTAACGACCCAATCCAAGAAACCCTTTCTTCTTTGGAATAGGAGGTATCTGGTCAGATGGAACAGTATTTTTTAATTTTGCTATATTATCATTCATATACTTATTTGTTTGTATTAATGTATCTTTATAAGAAGATGGAACATATGGGTCATTTATTAGTACCAAATTTTCATTTATCTTTGCTTGCATAGAAGCAATACTTGCATCTATTTCAACTTTAGTTAAACCTGACTTTGAATCTTTTATCTGTTTAACAATAATATAAGTAATAAATGCAATTATAGCAATTGCTGCTATAATTTGTACACCGTTATAACTATGGATATTAAATCCAAAACGATTTCCTCTACGCATTTTGTCAAATGAAAGGTTTATTATTTTTAATAATAACAACAAAACATTTTATTTATCGGCATAAAGAAAAGGAAAAATACTATTTATCAAACATTTAAAAAATGAATAACAAAGAATATCCAGGTGGTGCTGTAGTTATAACAATTCCATATCGTCTGGAAACAGAAGAAAAAGTTTTGAAAAGTATTGGAGAGTATTCCATTGACCATATAGAAGATAAACGTAATAATGATTATATACTATACTTAGTATGTTTTGTAAATACTGACAAACGTTCACGGTTTCTTGATTCATTGGAAAATTATCAAGCTCAGTTTAGTTTGATTGATTCATGGGACCAGATTTCTGACATATGGAATAAGTTTACACCATCTGTTACTATTGCTGAACTTGATTAATTGGGTGATAAGAGATTAAAGTAAAATAAATTAAAATTAATAAAATATCCATTAATTTTAATTAATTTTAATTTATTAAATAATGCTTCAAGTGGGATACTCCGACAATTCAGTAGTTCCTCAGTTAAATATCAGAAATGTTCCACCAAACATTAAAAAAACAGATAAATATAAACAAATTAAACGGATGATTGACGATGGATTCTGTATCTTTTCATTTCCTCGTATGTTTATTTATGAAGACTCTTTTGGAAAAGAAAGAAAAGAACCTGTATATAAAATCCATTGGAGTATGATAACAAGAAATAACTATCTCGACAATATTAATTATTACGACGATGGATTCTCCATAATTGCTGGAAGACTAAGTGGTATAACAGTATTTGATTTTGATGACCCAAAGGATTATCGTCGATTGGTTTCCAAACATCCAGAATTAAAAAAATGCAGAACAATTAAAACCAACAAAGGTTTTCATATTTACTTTACTTATCATCCAGGTATACAAACAAGAGTAGATTCAATGGTATCATATAAAAAAGTAGATATCAGAAATAACTATTCTCTCGCATTTTGTCCTCCGTGTACATATACTCTATTGAATGGTAAAAAAGTTACATATGTCGACTTAGGTGGTAAAATAATTAAAATTCCTCAATATATCATCGATGACCTAAAACAATTCAAAGAACCACAAACAACTATAAAAAATCAAATAGATATAATGTATATTAATTAACCAGTCTTAAATTATTAATGTTTGTTATATCTTCTATAGTAAGGTATTCTTTATTTACAAATGGATGGTCTAAGTCAACATAATGGTATCCTATAAAATTATGTTGAGAATCTTTTACCGGTATGGATACAAAACTAACTGTATTATTTATCTTAACGGTCTTCATCTTTTGGGTAATTGAATCCATGATATTATATTTTCCAGAAATTATTAAATTACTAACCTAAGTTAATAATTTAATAATTTTTATATTAATATTTTTTGTTTATTTTAAACCATAGAACGATAGTCTTTATTCTTAGGACGTTTCACTATAAATCGCCAGATAATATAACATAGTACTCCAACAAAAGAAAAGATATGGAGAGCAATATCAAATCTAACGATATGTTCGTTTTTTGCTAATGTATAGTCCCATTGTTTGATAATTTGGTAGTTTTCCTTTGAATAGTTTATCATGTTCTTAGGTTTATCAATTACAATTTCTTGTCTTGGAAGTTCAACTGAGTCAACTTCCGATACTTTAGGTATATAGTTTTTACTATCTATGAGTAATGGGTTACCTTGTTCACCAGTATCTCTTGGTTCTCCATATCGTGGAACGTTGGTACTTAGTTTTTCTTCATTATCTTCTATTTTAGAAGAAGTAGATTGATAAACTCTTAAGTTAGTGTATCCTTTAAGTTTACGATTCATCATTAACTAACTTATTTATTATTAATTTTCATTACTCAGATTTCTTAAGACTTTTAGAATTTTGTAAAAAAGATGGTAAATAATACATAATAAAATAATGTTAGTTAGTAATTAATTGAATATTGAATTATTATTATTTTTATTAAACGAATGCCGACGATAATTAGTGGAGTGGATATAGATGCTGCAATCAAATATACAAAAAATGATATTAAAGAGGCAATAATTAATAATGACCCAATTGAAGATAAACTCCATGTTATCATTGTAGTAAGTAATCCATGTTTATATGCAATACGATATATTTTGGCAAAAGAATTTATACAGCGTACTATTCTTGAAGAACCTAACGTTGAATTGTATGTTGTTGAATTGGTATATCCTGGTCAGGAATACATCGTTACCCAGAAAAATAATAAAAATCATCTTCAATTAAAAGCAGATATTCCATTATGGCACAAGGAAAACATGATTAACATAGGAGTAGAACGTTTATTGCCTCCCAATTGGAAGGCATTTGCATGGATAGATGCAGATATTGAGTTTGACAATCCCAACTGGGCATTGGATACTTTAAAGGTACTAAATGGTTCGAAGGATATAGTTCAAATGTTCAGCCATTGCCTCGATATGGACCAAGACAAAAGTACAATGGCTACATGGAGTAGTGCAGGTTATCAGCATGTTAAAACAGGGAAATATACACCAAAGGGTCCAGATTATTGGCATCCTGGATATGCATGGGCAATAACAAGAAACGCATATAACAAGATAGGTAGTCTATATCAAGATGCAATCCTTGGTTCAGGTGACCAGATAATGTGTTTATCTTTAGCCAATAGAGGAACATCTGCAATTAACAAAGATTCAACACAAAGTTATAAGGATTCTGTTAGTTTCTTTCAATCACAAACAAAGAATCTACGATTTGGTTATGTACCTGGTATAATTCGACACTACTTTCATGGAACCAAACAAAATAGATTCTACAACGAACGTTGGAAAATATTGGTTAAACATAATTTTGATCCTAAAATCCATATCAAGAAAGACCCAATAAGTGGTGTATTGGTACCTACCGATGTATGTCCCAAGGAGATGTTAACTGAGATTATGGATTACTTCCATTCAAGAAAGGAAGACCCACCATTGGGAACAACTGTAACAGAATCAACATCTAAATAACAATAATTAAAAAGTTACTAAATAATAATAATGGCATCAAATAACAGCAAAGACGTTAAAAACTCAAAGTAGGTAATAAATAATTAAAAAATAATATTAATGAAGTTTAAGAATAAAATATCATTAATGCAATCTATACCGGAAGCTACACCCATGGAGACAACCAAATTATTTTTTCAATTGGAGATATACATATCTGATAATGTATTGTATCATTCAGAATTGGTAGCATGCGATACAGAGGATGATTTTAATAAATATTCAGCCTATTGTGAACAAAGTATCAGAGAACTGTATGGATCTACTAAGGTGAAGAGTAAACGTTATCGTCAAGAAGTTCATATTATCAATTCAGAAAGTATTAACTCCATGGAGAGAAACTTGATGAACATATCTGAAGTCAACGGAAAGTTGATGGAACTAAAGAGAAACATATCGTTGATGTTTCCTACCAGATATTCCAAGAAGGAAATGGAATAAAATTAATTAAAATTAACAAAAAAAATAGTTCGTTAATTTTAGTAAATAGTAAAGTAATAAATAGTATGAATCGTAGACGTGCAAAATCAGAGTTACGTCGTAGATTAATGAGCACTGGTGCTGAATTAAATACACTAAAATACGAAGATACTTCATTAATGTCACCACAAACAGATGCAAATGATGGAGAACCTGAAAGTTTTGAAAGTGTTGATATATTTAAAAAAGCATTAAAACCTATTCCAGGTGAATCTGAATCAGATAGAGAAATTAGGTTATTAAACCTTGAAGTAGAATTAACTAAAAAAGCTTGTGGAAATAAAGAAGAACAAAAAATATTACAAAAACTGTTTGATAAACGTCTCGACATAGTAACTAACTTACATAGAAGTCGTTTTGGTAGTAATACAATTAATAGTGATATCAAGTACCTGCTTGAGTTGAAAGGTAAGTAATAGTATTAGTAATAGTATTAGTAATAGTAATGGTACCAATTATGTTTTCAAACAATTAACTGCAAAAAAAGAAAAATAACGCATTTTTGATTTTTTGTAGTATTCATCTATCTCCTGTTGGTAGATTTCATTCATTTTTATACTCATGTTGCGATATTCTATAATTTCATTGACCAATGCATCTCTCTCCATAAGCAACTTAGACATACTCAATGAATATATATCTTTGTCTTCTTTTTTGTTAGCATGTCCCTTAATGGTTCCTATTCTAAACATTCTCATCAAGGTAGCCTTATCAAAGTTAAATGCATTTCCTCCGTTTTCAAATGGTTCACCTAACTGTTCTGGTGGTGGACTAACGTTTGAGCTATGTGTAGTTTCTACTGGTTCAAGTATTTGTCCACTACTTATCTTTTCTATTTGTAAACATATGTTAATAAGACGCTGAGTATGCTTAACTCTCATCGTTTTGTGACTCTTCATCAATGCAAATATGTTCATTGTATAAATATTGGAATAACGTTCTCTAATGGTTTCTGGTATAATAAATTGGTTGGAATCCTTGATTTCTCCTATCTTACTTTCTATATCTTCTATAAACTTTCCTACATTTTCTTTGAGTTTTTCATCTTTAATCATGTAGACCCTACCTGCATAAAACTCACATGTATTCTGTAACTTATCCAATTGGTAACTGGTTGTTTTGTGAGCCTCTGCTTTGGCATCCAATTTAAGATATGTAACAACTGCCAAAATAAATGAATTAAGACCAGTCAATGCTGAAACAAGTATAGGACCAATTTCTGTCTTTTTCATACCATTACTGATAACTGTACAAACAGCAGATATAAATATAGCAGGTAACATCAAAAAATATAAACATCTTTCACAATACGTCTTTGATTCAACATATATTATCTTCTGACTTTTAACATACAACGCAATAAGGTCCAAACATATGGAGTAATATGTCATATGTCCCATATAAATATTGGCTATCTCATCTGCTATCTTTGCAAAATCTCTTATTTCTATAGGAATTATATCTTTTTTAATGTCAATGTCTTGTAATGACACTGCTTTGTCTGAATCTCCATTATCTACTCTTGTTGTGATTGGTGGGATATTATTACCGTTATCATTACCGTTATAATGTTCACTTTGAACGTTTGTGTTGTCAGTATATTCAAATGTTGGGGCATAGTTACCAGGAGAAAAACTATCTGGAGATACTGGAACTACAGAAGACAATGGACTAAAATTGTTCATGTTTGAATCCAATGAATATGCAGAAGTTATGGAATATCTCCGCAGGTTTCTCATTAATCCAATTATTCTTAAATAAATTTAAGATATTATTATTTAATTGGAGAATAATACTCTTAAATTTATGGAAAAGATAAGTTATGGAATTATACTTTTCAATAAATCAAATGACATATTAATGATTAGAAGACAACATTCATATGGATACTTTGAATATATTACCAAACGGTATCTAAAGTATTCACAAAGTGAAATACAAGGTATAGTAAATGAAATGACTATATTTGAAAAAGAACGATTAATCAGAAAAAACAATACTCCAGAATCCATAAAAACAGCAATAATTTGTTCTACAACCAATTGGAAAACACCTGAGTGGGGTTTCCCAAAGGGCCAACCAAAATGCCATGAATCACCACTTTGTTGTGCTCTACGTGAATTTAATGAAGAAACTGGTATCGATACTGATAATATAGTTCTTACCCATGAAAAAGTTACAGAATCCATAAAGGCAAATAATGGAAAATACTATAAAGTAATATACTATATTGCTAACGTTAAAGACAACGATATATCATTAGAAGAATTTCAAAGACTTGAAGTATCAAAAATACAATGGATGTCACCACAATTGGCATTGAAGTGTGTTAGGTATTACTTTCAATCTAAAAGAAATATTATAAAGTCATTTATGGAGAAACCTCATTGAGGCCACCCTAAGGTGTTTGTTTTTTTGATTGAACTTTTTTTAAAATTTGTTGTTAATAAATCGAATACGGTTGTTACATACAAAGTTTTCTAAAACAAGTTCTAAAGACAACTTATTGGAATCTATCTTTGAATTGTAATATGTAACGTTATATTTTTGGTATGTTTCATGGAGAAATTCATGATTAAATGGAAGTTTTTCTATAGAAACAATAATGTTCTTGATTTGCTTATTGTTTGTATATAAATGATGTCTAATAATTGCTGCCGATTCGTTAGTTAATACAACAGGTTGTGTAGTAACATCGTCAAATACTTGATTAGGAAGTTTACCCAATGGTTTAATATGTTTAATCCAGTTTGTTTTGTTATAAAAGAATAACGTTACACCAATCTTTGACCTTTGGTTAGAAATATCAACAGAGTAGTCTACCTTCTGAGTTTGACTATTAAATATGTTTATCTTACTGAGTAAACTTTTTCCTACAACAAACCGATCATTGTTCTCCATAACTATTGACATTCCACCAACTTCACCAACATTGTCTGGATGAAATAATATGTCGATAATTTTGTTAAACTGGTCTTGTATATACTTATTCATTATTAATACTATTTTGATACTATTTTGATACTATTTTGTACTATTCTTTTATTTAGCCCAATAGGTAAATAAACAATTTGTAAAAAACATAATTAACTGCTTCCAAAGAACGTATCGTGAACAAATGGAAGATGTTCTTTGATAAAGGTCTGTGCTTGTATAGCATAACCTCTAATTTCTACTTGAGCATGTTCATGATTTCTTAGTTCAATGAAGTTTATTAATGCTTGAAGAGAACATGTCCATATAGCAGTAGAATACATACTCAATGGAAGAATAATTCTTGCTTGTTCCTTACAAACACCAAGTTCAATGAGTTTATTGTATGATTCTTTGATAGTATTCAAAGTACTAAGGTATATCTCCATAGCTTGGTCAGAATTTTCACAAACTCCATGAGAAGCTTGTTTATTTGATGTACTTTGGTTTCTAAAATGAGTAGGAATATAGTAATTATCGTCATCAAACTTAATGTATCTACCAGATATTTCATTCCATGAATGAAGTTGTGTAGAATAGGTACTTGATGTTTCAATACCAACTACATGTTTATAAAGTTGTCTCATTACAAATTCTGGTGCATGGATACGGACTCTAAACATAACATGACGAAATGGACTCATATGTTTATTGGTAATAAGGTACTTAATTAACTTTTTATCGGCATCGTCAAGTTCTGTTTTAGTAACTCCAAAAGATGCACGAGCTGCATTAACTATAGTAAGTTCGTTTCCAAATATTTCAATGAGTTCCATGTTTATTAATTTATTGGTAATAATTAATTTATTTGCTACTTCTTTAAATGATTTTTAAAGTTAATCGTTTGAATGAAATACCATATAGGTACAGTCCTAAGACTGATTTTTAGATTTTAAATTTAGAATATTAATTAGTATTAGTATTAGTATTAGTATTAGTATTAGTATTATTGTTATTAGTATTATTAGTATTATTAGTATTATTTAATGTTTCAGTTCTCTTACGTTTATGGGTTACAATACCACCAGTATTTCGTGGTGTGTTAAAGTCATGTTTAACATATCTTTTTAATAGTTCTTTGAAGTCTTCGTCGGTATTTGTTTCATGGATACTTACATGGGTAATATGGTCTCTAACAGCATAAATCATATCAAGAATGTGCCCATATCCATAATAATGACCAGTTCCAACTATATGTCCAGCGCTATTATATCTATACCAAGCTCCACTGTTTGTGATGTATTTGTTACCAGATGATGTAGTAAACGATATAGTTGACAACGTTCCAATATACTTATTGATATCTTTTATTATTGAGTAATCATTAAATACACTTTCCATTTTTGTTTACTCGTTTACTTTATTATTTTTTGTTGTTTTGTTGTATTGGTTCCATTGGTAAATTAATATTTTTAAAAAAATAAGAAAGAAATTATTTGACATATCCATGTTTTTGAATACAATCAATTAAATATTCAAAAAATTACAAATTTTTTAATTACCTTACTACTCAATTAACGATTAATAACAAAAAACAAATGGATAAACAAATGAATACTACCACCATTAATGACTATCAGGTTCTTACTTTACTTAGTGATTATCTTACTACCAAAGACCGTGTTAGATTAAAATGTACGAGTAAAGAAATTTACTCCACAGACGCATTACCAACTAAGAAAATTATAGTCAAATTTAATAAGTTTGTACATTCCATACCTAAAGTAATAGATTCCATAAAAGCTGAGTTATTTATAACTTATAGTAAAAGATGTCCACCATTTTATGCTAATATCCATAGATGGAAGCTATATCATAATAAATCATTCTTCAATTTGGATGAAGATTGGGACCATTCTCAAATGACATTTTATATAGCAATGACGTTCTACGAAGAATATATATGTGATGGTACCAATAGATGGGGTAGAAAAGCTGTTAATTTTGGCGCAACATCTGAAATTTTAGATACTTATTCTGTTCAAGGTAATCATTTCAATGATTTTCTTCGAGTAACAAAAGAAATGTCTATGTATACTTTACAGTCAATTGGTATTTAAGTTATAAACAATTATTAATTAACAAAAAACCTTTGGGTTCCCACAAGTGGGTTAAATAATAATAATAATAATAGTATTATTCATTAATATTATGGAGTTATCTGTTAATTTAGTATGTCCATGTAATGGAAGAGCTTATGGTTGTGAAAAATTATTAAAAGCTCACCATAAAACCAAAATACATAAGAATTGGGAATCTCAACAATTACAAAAAGATATACACATAAAAATTAATAGACTTGAAATAGAAAACGACCAATTAAAAAGAATAAACGCAATACTTGTAGAACGTATTGAGCTTCTAACTGGTGAAACTAAAAAATTAAAAGTTAATTAAATTATATTTTATTTTTAATAAAACCTTTGGGTTTCCATACTCAGGTTTTTTGATTATTTTATTATTTATTTAAAAAATTGAATTAAGTTAATTGAATTAAGTTAATTTAAATAATAATAAAAAAAGAATAATGCCTTCTAAAATTGTTGACTTTCTTTATAAAGTAAGAAATCATTCAGCAATGTTCATTCCGTTGTTTAGTATAACTGGTTATATTGCCATTATGGCATATCCAATACCAGAAAGTCCAGATAAGAAGGAAGATACAATAATAAAACTTATGAAATAATAGTATCAATACCTTTATTTACAGAATTTAAATTTTGAACAAAATTAATATGAACTTCAAAAGTATTTCTAAATTCAACGATATATGGAACATCGATAATTTTGTTCAACAGGTCACGAACATCTTCATGTGTAATCAAAAAAAAGTCATCATTTTTAAAGTTTTTAGCAATACTACTAAGCATATGATCTAACTTATTTACATTAATAGGAACTTCAATAAACTTTATATCAAGAATCTCCATGCATATAGAAGATGTGTTGTATTTTTATGTTTTACATACATACTTGATAATATATTAAACAACCCACTCATACGTTCATGTTTTTTCTTAGCAATCGCTTCTTGAGTACATACAATGTATGATAAATTTTTACGTATTAACTCTTCTTTTTCTGCTGCATATAATTCATTAACATCGGTTAACGTAGAAGAACCTGAACCCATTTTTTGGTTTATTTAAAATAAACTAAATACTTTTTTTAAATAATTTTATTTAAATATGTTTCAACCAATCAGTTCCATGTTGCTCAATTCCGATAAAAACCTAATAGAACAAGTTTCAACCATTATTCCATTTGCAAAACATGAATAGTTCATCTTACGATCATGATGTTCTAATGCAAAGTGATAAATAGTAACATTTGACGATTCTGTAATAGGTTCAGCTCTTGAATCTAAACAAGCAGCCAACCGATAATGATTGTCAGTGACGAATATTCTATCTTGTAGTTCCAATAAGTTAGACCTTTGGATGCAAGTTAGTTCTTTTACTAATACTGAGTGGTAACCAGTTAGGTAGAGATCATCAGTACTACCAGGATAGTTATAACGTGGTAGTTTATACATTTTATTGGGTAATCGTTCAGTTCCAGGAGGATTGATAAACGATGACCTACCAACGTTCCAAACAGGCACATATCCATGATAACCAGTTTTTACAAGGTCACCTATTCGTAGGTCTTGAACGTTCTTTTGAACTTCTACTCCGCCTACTTGGCACGTTATTTTAGAGTTCTCTCCAAAGCAAACAACTGGACCTGGATTATATGGACCATTGTCAATTACACTTGTAAGTCTTAAATTTAATATTAAATCATTCACATACATAGTATCGAAGAAACTTGCATATCCTCCATTTACATGTCCAGATGAATCAACACCAAAACTTACAGTAAAACCATCTGGTCCAGAGTTGCTTGTAAATAACCCGTTTGGTGAAAAATCTGTAGTATTTTGTCCTACCCAATTACTACTGGAGTCAGGAACATAGTAGTTACCAGATGGTTCTAATGGTTTTTGTGTACTAAAATATATAGATGGTCCAAATTCAGCAGGAATATTGAATGTACTTTTAGGATATACTGTTTGTACTCCACCTACTGTAACATACATCGTTATATCAGATATCCAACTTGGCATTCCTGGTGTACCTGGTGTAACTGATCCACCACCTGGTCCACCTCCATAATAACCCAACAAATAATCAATATTTGCTAAATCAATAACTGCTGTTGCATATACTTCAGTTGTCCCTGGAACATATATATTGTTTCCATCAACATCTATATCCCAACGCATAGTAAAGTTATGGAGATTAGCGGGTGGGTCTAAAAATAAAGATATAGCTGGTGGTGGAGGATTGTTAATGTAATTATAATAGGCTTGCTGAAATGGATTTACCATGGTATTATAACAAAGTATTAGTATATTAGTAATAATTAATATCATTATTTTTATTTAACGGATATAAACCTTAAATAAAAATAATTAATAATAGCAAAGAATAAAGTATAACAAAGAATAATAAAATGGCAGAACCAAAACCAGGAGCTCCTGGTAAGCTACAACAAAAAGACCCAATTGTCTGGTGTGACGATGAAGAAAACTTGTTGAAAGTTTGGTGTGAGGTTGCAAGTTGTTATCGTTTTATGTATTTAAAGTCATATTATCGATACAAGAAGAAGAACATGAAGTTTACACTTCCAATCATTATTATATCGTCAATAACAAGTATTGCAGGTTTCTCACAGAATTCCTTCCCATCTTCTATAGCAAAGTATTTACCAATCATTGCAGGTTTCCTAAACTTAGTTGGTGGTCTTCTTACAACGGTTGCTCAGTTTTTGAAGGTATCGGAAATACTTGAAGGAAGTAGACAAGCATCTCTCAACTTTGCAAAACTTGTATCAAGTATCACTACCCAATTGAATATTCCACCAAAGAACAGAGCAATGTCTGGTAATGAGTTTATTAATCAAGTTAAAAGCGATATGGACCGTTTGTTAGAAAATAGTCCAATGATTGATAGAGAAATACTCGATAAGTTTAAAGAACAGATTTCCCAATTTGATTCAGCAAAGGGTATGAATCAGCCAGATATAGTTCAACTATCAGGTTTCAAACAAATTCTGAAGAAGGCACCAGAGACAATCGCAGCTGAAAAGCTTGAAAAGAAGATAGAACAATTTAATGCTGAATCTCCCAAATTGACAGGTTCCGATGGAATTTATAAAAGAACAAGAGACACTATCAACGACGAACTCAATATGATATCGAAGAATAAGTTTGTATCGACTGTAAAGTTTTTAAATAGAGCCCAAAAGTTAACAGGACTATCATCACCAAAGACCAAGAAAGGAGAAGGAGAAAAAGAAGGAGAAGAACAAGTTCAGACTAAACAACCTGCAGAAAAAGAAGAAGTAGAACCACAAAAGAGTCCAGTTGAAATTATAAATGACCTCAATGATTTTGATAAAGCAATTGGTATGTTAAAAAAACAGAAAGAAGAATTCGTAAGTAGTTCAATGTCAGATACAAGTAGTAACTTAAAAGTAGAAATACCAATGGAAACTATTTTAAAAAGTGAAGTATCTGAACAAAAAAAAGATAATAAAACAACTTCAATTGAAGTAGATGACAAAAAATCTGAAATCTCCATAAATATGGATTCAGTACATGAATATTTCCCATAATAATAAATTAAGTACAACCTCTTGGAATTGGTGGTGGAGGTGGTATTACTCCACCAATGATATTACTTCTTCCACCACCAGCCGATAGTATTCCACATCTTTTGATATTACTATTATTTCTTTCTTCGTTTACTTTAGAAACAATTAACATTTTGCTATTTCTATTTATTGAATCAATAATTTGCTTAAACATTTTTAAAATTGTTTGTTATTATAATATAATAATATAAATTAATATTATATTTTGTTAATTTATACTATTTATTGATAATGAATATTTCTGAGTTCAATGAGTTGTTAAGTTTTGAATCTGAGTTTTATAATCCTGATAATAAATCACTGAAAGATATTCTTAGAGATGCTTACAACAAAATGATAGAAATGTCAGAAGATGTTTCTAATCCAACACTTGTTATTCATTATACTAATATAATTCCTGGTTCAAGTGTGCCAGGATATTATAATATAAATCCAGAAATAGAAATAGTTAAGTTTTATCATAAACCAAGATTCATGCATAATGAAAATATAAACAAGCTTATTGATAAATTTATAAAAGATGATATAGCTATATATGATGTATTTATAGGAGAAATTTATGACGATGCACCAGATGATATAATTCCATTGGTTTATTTATATAGAAACCATTACAACATAAAATATCAAAAAAATACTTTAGAAGTAAAAAGTAATCCTAAAGATAGGTCATACTCTAAAAATATAATTGCACCAGATGGAATTAATGAATTGACTATAAGTTTTATATATATTGGTCCATGGAGAAAATATAAATATGCTATACAATTTTTAAATTATGATGCATGGATATATGCTGATAATTATCCAGTTGATACTAATAATATAAAAATAGATATTAGAAGATACAATAATATTACTACAGATTTTTTAAATTTTATCATTTGTATTATTATCGGAGCATTTGGAAGTCTTTATAAAGAAAAGTTAAATTTTATATTTGAAGTAACTGCAACAGAATCAAAAGTTAATAAGGAAATGTTTTATTATTTAAAATCGTTGCATAATAAAAAAGTTGATTTGTCTGAATATTCTGGATATTGTAAATATTCTAAAAAAGAACCTTTATGTTTAAAACATTATTCTTATATGAATTCGTTACTTAATAAAATTAAACAATCAAATTATAACACTAAAGAAGATAAAAAGATAGTCCAAGAATATATTATTACTTTATGGATGTTTATATATAATAAACATAATAATAATAAATACTTTGATGTAAACTTATATTTACAGAACTACCTCATTAAATATACTAACTTATTGCTAACTGAAAAAAGTTGTTATTTAGGTGACGTTAAGATGCTTAATATGAATTCAACGATATATATCACTGAAACAGTTCCAATTAAAAGAATGTTAGAAAAATTTAACAATTGTAAACATCAAACAGGTATCATCGGTCTTTCATTTAAGAGTGAAGGAAATGGACATTCAAATACTTTAATATTAGAAAAGGAAAATAATCAAGTTATTGCCTATCGTTATGAACCAAATGGTCCTGTTCTTAAATATCCAGATATAAAATTTCCATATTTAATGGAAGATATGGTAAAGAAATATCTACTTGACCATGGTGTTATTTATCGTAGTTTTCATAAAAATAGTTGTGGTATTTATCATTCTGGTCTATGTCAGTTTATTTCTAAGTTTCAAATTATTTATGGAAACATCAAAGATGAACAAAAACTTAAACAGTTTGTTATTGATTTTTTTGATTGGTTAATCAACACTGAGCTATGTAATCCAAAACAACTTCGTAAAGAACGTGCATTAAGTAGTATCAAGGAGTATTCAAAACAACATAATAAATAGGTTCAACAATTAAATAATAACTTGAATAACTTAGATATTCAGAATAATGATAAGTCAGATAACCAAGATAAACAAAAATGTTACTACAAACCTAAACCAAAGAACTAAATTAAATTAAATTAATTTTTAAATGTTATTAATTTAATTAATTTAATTTACTTAATTTACTCTCAAATTGGTGAAGTTGATAACACCAAGTTCCTGCATACGAGAATCTGGATACACTCCTGCAGACCCTGGTGGACCTTCATGGATACCATCATCCAAAGAATCTGTAGCAATATCTTTATACAACGAAGCTGCTGTACTTCCAGGTATTTTTAATATCTGAAATTCTAAATGTCCATTGGAATAATTTCCATCAACAACAAGTTCTTCCCAGTTATGTTCAGTTATTATACTTATAATAAACTCGTCATAACGTTTAAGAAAAGGTGTAGCTTCACCCTCCATATAGTCAGACAACTCTTGTTGTGTAGGATTACGGTCAGTTGATTTTTTGTTTGTACGTTTAAATACAAAATCAAGACTCACTGTATATCTTTGTGATTTATCTAAACCTTCAGATGAATGAGGTATAGTGTAAATTGGCTCTGTAGAATAGTCTTCATCAGTGTTATATTTTGATGGTTGGGCTTGTCTGTCAGAATAAAAGTATGGTTGGGGTTGTCTTTGTGGTATACTATCATGCATTGAATAAGAATAAGAATATGGTTGAGATAATCTTTGTGGTATATAACTTGGGGTAGACCTTGGTTTATAACTTCGTTTTACTTTAGGTTTTTTGGTATATTTTTTGGTATATTTTTTGGTAGTACTTCGTTTCCTTGTAACAGTTCGACGTCTTTTAGCTGCAGCTGCTGCCTTACGACGTTTTTTAGCAAGTAATGCCTTCATCTTCTTAATTTTCTTAATTTTTGCATTAATTGCTTTCTTGATAATACTCAACTTCTTATACCTTCCAGAACTTGTAGTTATTTTTATTTTGTACTTTCTTGCCAAATTGCGAATTTTTGCAGGTATCTTAGACTTAGACTTCTTAGAACGTTTAGACTTACGTTTTTTACTTTTACCAAACAAGAAATCTAACATTTTTTTATTATTCTTTAACATATTATTTTTTTCTAATGAATAATTTAATAAAAATATTAAACGTAGAAAACTTGGTAATAACAATTTTGAGTATTTTGGTTTTAGTATTTCCGATAGTCTTATCCATGCATGGCCAGTCCCTGGAATATATTCTTTGTTATCACCAAATTCATCAAATTGATAATTGATATCGACTTCAAACGAATGTTTAGCATCTGGACCTTTAATTTCTAATGTTTCATCTACAATTGTATAATAATAACTACCTTTGGTACTTATGGAGAATGGAACCCAATTTAACTTTACAATATTACCACCTAATGATTCTTCCGATAATTCTCTGTTTAATGCATCTTTTTCAGTTTCAGAGTATTCAACAGAACCTCCAGGACCAGAAATTAAATATGGATGTTTAATATTCCCACGACGATGAACTAAAATAAAATCATTTTTTATTACAAAACAACCAACTATTTTATTGGTCATGGATTCTTACTCATTAATTATTAATAATTAATTACTACTAACAATTTAAAAAAAAGAATAATAATTAATTAATAATATCAACCAAAGAATGTTTAAAATATACACAGATGGAGGAAGTAGGGGAAACCCAGGTCCAGCTGCAGGAGGATGCGTAATATATTCACCCAAAGGTGAATTAATAACGGAGTCTGCTAAATATGTAGGAATACAGACTAACAATTACGCAGAGTATTCAAGTTTAATACTCGGAATTAATAAAGCCATTGAACTTGGACTACAAAATGTAACGTTCTACATGGATTCTATGTTGGTAGTTCAGCAAGTAAATAAGCGTTGGAAGTGTCAACATGAAAATTTAGTAGGATTACTCTACGAGGCAATGGATTTATTAAGTTTATTAAATGTATGGAAACTGGAACATATACCAAGAAGGTTAAATGTCCATGCAGACCGTTTAGTAAATGAAGAATTAGATCGTATATCGACAAATAATAATTTTAAGTTTAATAACTTAGTTTAATTTGAATAATTTGATTAATTTGAATAATTTTAGCACTTTAGTTTTAGAATATTTGCATGTTTTTCTGGATGTTTGGAGTAGTAGTATTTAATAATTTCAACAACTTTATTTAATGTTGGAGAACATATGTTAATGTGTTTACAAATAGTATTTTTATTGGGAGTTTTTAATTGAAATAGTTCTTTAACAGTATAGTATAACAGACCACCAATTTCAGATTTTGCTGCAATTCCCTGTATATGTTCTGCAAGGTCTCTTTTAATTTGAATCATAACTTTATTAATTTGAAACGGAAGTCCAAGGTCACTAACATAACGAAGATACATGTTGGTATTGTCTGAGTCTAAGTACAACAAACTGGAAAATTCTTGATTATTTTCAAAGATTTCTCTGAAAATTTTCTCACCTTTGGTGAAGTCAGTTGTACCATCAATCTCAAAAGCAACTGCAATCTCTTCACGACTTCGTGGATATTTAGACATTAAACAAGCATAGAATATACAACAAGCTTTAAGACCACGTCTATTGCCACCACGTTTAAGAATATCTGTTTTGAGTATGGCTCCCCATAAAAATTTAGCTGATGCAATGACATTGTCATTAAGACCAAGTGTATGTGTAACACTTTGAAATGAATACTTACCTTCATCAAACGCACGTTGTTTTGAAGAATAACTTGTTCTGATTGCAATTTTAGAAAGATTGTAGTAGTAAGGTTTTCCTTCCTCGTTGTAGGATTTCATCCACATATACTTAGGAACATATAAACCACCAGCATTGTCATATGGATTGGTTGGGTCAGAAACAGCTCCACAACGTTCATTGTTTTTCTTAGTACCAGATTCATCAGAGAAGTTATTCCAGTCAGGTTTTGACGATATTGGACTAATATCTGCTACAATTCCACAATTAATACATGTATCAATATAGTCGCACGATGTCCATGGAGTTTCACAGTTAGGGCATAATTCTTCATCAATGTTTATTATTTCTTTATTTTGTTGTTTGGTTTGTTCTTGGGTTGAGTTTAAGTTTGGGGTTAGAGTTGGATTTAGACTTATATTTGATTGAATGTTGTTGGTATTTTGTGATTTGTTGTTGTTATTGTTATCAATTTGCTTAAGTTCTGTAAAAAAATCGTTCCATGATTCTTCTTCAAGTAGAGAATCCATAAATAAGTAATTGTAATAGTTAACGTTACTTAATAGTTTGATAATTAATACTAATTTGTTATTTTAAGTATTTTTACGCTTTGTAAAATTTTTAAAAATAAAAATAAAATGATAAGTAAAAGTATAATAATATCTTTTGTTCTATTCCATGGATACCCAAAATGTATCTGCACAATTATATATGAAACAACTACCAAATGACTCTATGGAATCAAGTTATTGTGGAGATTCCAATGGATATCTCAATACTTGTGTAAATGCAACAAAATCGGACGCTATGATTGAAAACGCATTTCAACAACAGATGGAACTTGCTGAAATATTTAAGAGTCCTCAGATATTTGAAAATACAAAAAATACCTTTATGAACCAAGTAATGGGTTATACTGAACCTGGACCTGTTTCTGAAATTACCCAACTGATTCCTCGTGAATCGTCCAGAAGAATTCCTAAAGAGACGGTGAAGTCAAGTAAGTCTTTACCAAGTACTGTAAAAGAATCGTTTGGTGAGATGAGTTCAGGAACTAAAACAGCATTGATTGTTGTTGTATTGATTATTCTTGCTATACTAATTATAATGGGTATGGGTGGTATTTAGAATTGCCTTTAATTTAATTAGAATTCAATTAAAGAATTAATTAACTGTTAATGGTAACATTCTATTAACTATGGATTCTACTAACAATAACAACAATAACAATAATAGCAGCCTTACAGCTGATTATATAGAAAAGATGGTAAAACTTGCTAAAATTTATCATTTTGAAGGAAAATCGTTTGATGAATCACCTGAACTGGCAGAATTTGGTAAAAAACATCAAATGTTGTTGAATACTATTAAGGATTCAACCTTTAATGAAGAAATATTTAAACAAATGATGAAATGTAAACGCCAATTGGAAAATGGAGTAAATCCATACTCAGTAGATGTTAAGTTTGGAACCTTTATGAAGGAGAAGTACATAGACCCTGTACTTCCAAAGGCAACCAAAAAGTAAATAAATTATCATTAATAAACCAATAAGTATTAATTGTTTTATTAAATTTAATTGATTTGATTGATTTTTAAGTATTTGGCAATATAAGTTTAATTTTGTTCATTATATTGTGACGACTGATTGAACCTTGCTCTGATTGCTGACAATACTTAGCAAGTAACTCAGGTGTTACGTTTTGTTGAACACCATTTATTGTTAATTTTTGTCGAGGATTTGATAGATTGTAAAAAACATGATACAATACTGCAGCATACTCCAAATCGGTTGGTGGATTACTAAATAACCTTAACGATATCATCTTCTTAATAATATTTGTTATTGTCTGGAGAGATGCTGGACTACTTTGTTCTACTATATCATACAAACCACATAACCTTTTACTTGGTAGAGCAGGTGGTTTAAAATTAAGTTCATTGAATCCTCTAAATATCAACCTAACGTTGTTCATTGCCTCTGGTAAATCTGCTATAGTTGTATATTTAAACTTTGGTACAAGAGCCATTGCAAGTACAACTTCTTGGTCAGTAACTGGTTGTCCATGTTGACGTAGAGCGTTGATAACCATCAATGCTATATATCCTCTTTTTAATGATTGTGTATTAGATTTTAAATGAAATGGGTTTGGATTGTCACCTACTGTATAATATTTAACTATGTTGTCGTAGTTGATTAATACACTGTTTTTTATACTGGAATATAAGTCTGGGTCAACATTTAGATTGTTAAGTATTTCACTAATATTGTCAGATATCTTCTTGTTTCTCATTTCTTTATCAGTTATTGCATATTTCTCAAGTTCTGCCAATCTGTTGTAAGTACGTGAATTATCTGAATTAATAAATGTTCCTTGAAATGAATATGGATTGCTAAGTGTAGTTTCACCTTTACGACTATATGATTCTCGAATTTCTGGTTCTGGTATGAATGTTTCAGCAATTCTTTTAACTCCTGGTCCAGAATATGAATCTGACTCAGAATCAGAATCTGAATCCGAATAGTCTGAGGAATAGTCTATCACATCAGATTCTGAACCAGAATAATCAGAATCATAATTTATTACTTTCTTTGGTTTTTGTTTTACTTTCTCCTTGGTTCCTGTTTTACTTTCATTAAAAACTTTCCATGTATCTGAATTGGACCCTGCATAGTCTTCACCTACAAATTGAGTACTTTCCTTCCATTCATCAACTTGTTCAGTAGTATCATTATAATATCCTAATCGTTTTATACAACCAATAAGAAATTCTTTTTGTTTTTGGTTTGTTGAACGTCCATGGAGACCAGCAACTCTATTTAGTTCATCTCCAAGTTTTTGTTTTGATTCATGGATATTAACATCTGGTTGTAATCTACGTTTGAATTCTTCTACTATTAATTGGTCTTTTGCACGTTTTATTTCTTTTGCAGAACTCATTATTTAAGTAATACTATTTAATACTCTTTTTTGATATATTCTTTTATTTTTTTTATAACTTATTTATGGATTTATATTTTTTTAGTAATATCCATAAAAATGTTTTTAACTACAGTAAAATGCACAAAATGTTTTCATTTTAATCCAAACAATGGTATTTGTAAAGTATACAACCTAAACTCATTAAAACCAAGATACATAGAATGGCTTTGTGGAACAAACGCAAGAAAGTTTCAACCTTCACCGAAAGATATCAGCGATTCTATACCTCAAACTGTCATCTGTTTACCTGAAAAAATAAATAACTTAAGAAATAGTACATAATAATAATAAAAATGTTTTCATTTTAAACCAAACAATGGTATTTGTAAAATATACAGTATAAACTCGTTAGATTCAAGATCCATAGAATGGCTTTGTGGAACAAACGCAAAAAAGTTTCAACCTTCATTGAAAGATATCAGTGATTCTATACCTCAAACTGGTATCTATTTACCTATCGGTAGACTGGAAAAAAATAAATAACTTAAGGAATAGTACATAATAATAATATTAATGGAAATAAATAAATAAATAAAAATGTCAACAAACATTTCTGATTGTGCAGATTATTCAGAATCAGAAACGTATCAAGTAATTCAAAAACAGATAGAGGATGACCTTTCCTATTATGATTTCTCCAAACCTCACGTAACAAGAGAGCAAATACAATCACTTCTTGGTGGTATTAGGATAAAAAATGTTGAAAATTATCAACGTAGTTTAGTTCATAAGAGTATCTACAAATCAGTTAAAAGAGCAAACTACAAAGTATGTAACTATCTCAAAGAACATAACGAACGGTTAGAATTTTTGGGAGATGCGGTTCTTGATTTGATAGTTGCCAATTATCTTTGGCATAAGTATCCTCAATCTGATGAAGGTTTTCTTACTAAAACAAAAACAAGACTTGTAAATGGAACTCAGTTATCAAAGATAGCAAGAAAGATGAACCTTGGACAATATATATTAATGAGTAGACATACAGAACACATTCACGGAAGAGATTCTCAACGAATACTTGAAGATGCATTTGAAGCATTTTTGGCAGCATTATTTAATGACCTTGGCTTTGATGCGGTTAATTCATATATCATAGAAATTATGGATACTATAGATTTTTCTGAGATATTTATTGATTCTAATTATAAAGATATTCTAATGAGATATTCTCAAAAACATTTTAAAAATAGTACACCAGAATATCCAGTATTGGAATCAATTGGTCCAACAAACAATAGAACTTTTAAAGTAGTTGTTAGTATTTTAGGAAAGGAATATTCTACCGGTGTTGGTAAAAGTAAAAAACAAGCTGAACAAAATGCTGCGGAAAATACGTTAAAGGCTCTCAATGTTGTTGACTTTAATAATTTATAAACAATTACAAAAAAATTAAAATATTTTTCAAAGTTAAAGTTACAACAAAATGGCCTTTTTAAATCTCTTTGGTAAAAAAAAACGTAAAACAATAAAACGTAAATACACCAGAAAACCAAAACGTAAGTACACCAGACGAACTAAGTATACCGGGCCTACTGGATACATTAATTACAACAATACTAATACCACTGCACCAGATGATGTTCAAATGGAAGAACAATCTGATTGGACAAAACCTGAATCAAAATCAAGTTTTGTTCCTTATGGATTAAGTCTTCCTGTACCTAAATCAAAATCAAGTATAATACCTTCTTATACATCTGAACCAATGAGTGATGGATACTCCGATGATATTAATGAAGCGATGGTTAATCTTGGAGGAACATCGGCAACCACTCCATCTGAATTTAGAAAGATGTATCTTCGTAGAGTAATGTCCGAACATCCTGACAAAGGTGGTGATGCTGAAGTATTTAAACGTACAGATGCATCATACAGATTGTTAAAGGAAAAGGGTCTTGCTGCATTTGGTAAAAGTCGTAGAAAGATAGATTCCGATATTGCTTATCTTAAGTCATTACGTTAATAATTCATTCAAAAAAAGTTAGTATAATATAAATTGTTACTTTCTTTGAATGCATTTCTTCAAAGCAAAAAAAGTTTTAGAATTGTCTGACGACTTTGTTGAAGCCGACATCAAAAAAGCATATCATCGATTGGCAAAAGAATATCACCCTGACAAAAATAATGACCCATCGGCAGCAGAACGATTCAAAGAAATATCCGATGCATATCAATTCTTGATGAAAAAGAAGGAAATCCCAACAGAAACTGTTAACTTATTTAATATTTTTACTTCATTTATACCAATGCAAGGAAAACGAATACCTATTGTAAATAGAAAATTAACTATTAAAGAATATCTAATTGCTGGAGATATTGTAATAAACGTTAATGGAAAGGAATATACCGTTACCATTCCTAAATATATGGAACTTACAAAATCAGTGAGATATTCATTTGCAATTGTAAATTACTCTCTGGATGGAGAAGATGGTTATAATGTAGAATTGGGAAAGGTTTATAAACATTTCCCAATTTCACTAAAAGAATCATTAATTGGTATAGATAGAACATTTACTGACCCTTTTGATAACATTCATCCAGTATTTACTGACATTATTGTTAACAATGGAGATGGTTACTCCATAAGAACCATACATGGAACTATTATACTACTATTTAAAATCAATGGTCCAAAAAAATTAGACAAAAATATTATAAATGTATTAAAAAGTTTAAGTTTTTAACTGTGAATTTATTACTTATTACTTATTACTTATTATTTTATTATTTAGTACTTAGTACTTCTTTATGGACATTACCCTTCTTTTTCTTCTGGCTCCATATGCTAAAGATGGACCTTCGTAAACAGTCTTGGTACTTCTACGACGACAACCTCTACGAGTATAGGTACAGTTGGGGTCACTTCGGCATCTCTTAGTTCTCTTTCCTGTACAAGCAGTTTTGGTCTTGGTGTAACGGTAGTTCCTCATCGCAGCTGTACGTGTTCTACGACGTCTGGCACCAAATCCTGACTTACGACGAGTACTACGACGGCGTCCATATTCTAACGATGGTCCTTCATAAACATTCTTAGTTGAACGACGACGGCATCCTCGCTTAGTATAAACGCAGTTGGGGTCACTTCGGCAGGACCTCTTCTTTTTGCTGGTACATCCAGTTTTGGTTTTGGTATAACGATAACTCTTCATTCTACGAGTCTTAACCCTACGACGAGTCTTACGACGATAACCATATCCACTGGCACGGTACTCAGCTGGAAGAGAAGGTCCTTCGTATACCATCTTAGTGCTTCTACGTCTGCAACCTCGTCTGGTATAAGTACAGTTGGGATCACTTTGGCAGGACTGCTTCTTCTTGCTTGTGCATCCAGTTTTGGTTTTGGTGTAACGATAACTCTTCATTCTACGAGTCTTTACCCTACGACTTTTTTTACGACGGTAACCAAATCCATTGGCACTTGTGTATCGGTAGAATGGATAACCAGTAGGAACCATGGAACCATCTGGTTGTCTCATGAAGTACCATGCTGGAGGAATCACACTTGGTACATTTTCATTGAAGAACTTCTTATTAACTCCATAAACAGGAAGTTCTCCAGCAGGAACTCTCATATCTGCAGGTCTGGAATCGTTTGTCATTGCAGTTGCAACAGATGAACTTTGTGAAAGTATTCCTGGAGTTTGACGAACAGAACGAGAGTATCCATAATCGGTACTATTACTATCAAATGGAGCACTACTAAGTGGTCCAAAACTGAAACGGTTGCGTTTTCTTCTCTTTCCAAATAAAAGCTTTAACATTTGTTTTTGCTAATTATGTATTTTATGAATATTTTTATTTTTAGTTAATTGAATTAATTAACGCAACCCCACAATACTCATCTGATGTATTAATTTTATCCAATTGTATATATAACGGTATTGTCTGTCCAGATAATGGGTCGTAGTACTTTAACAATTTAGCAACTCCCAACAAAAAGTTAAAGTTAGCTATAAACTCAGAATCATGTCCTGTTCCATAGGACATTACATGCGCCAATTCATGGATTCCTACATAAGTTATCAAGTTTGTATCAGAAATATAATTATCTGTTTTTCCTGAGTCTTGTAAACAAAATGACATATTCTTCTTATTTATTACATATGCTGCATCTGATTCCATCTTTCCTACTTCCTTCATGGATATTCCTTCATCCCAGTTAGAAAGGAGATGTTTAACATTTTCTTGATTAGGATAATTTTTTCTAAGATATTCAACAATCACTTCCATCTTTGTATATAACATTCCAAGGTAGTTTGCATGTTTCTGTGCATTTTTACCTGTTTGTACTTTGTAGTATTTACCATCTACGTTACTTTGAAAGTATTCCGTTCCATCATATATGTATTTATGGAAAACTATAATTAATACTACTAACATAACAAAAATAATTAATTGTCTCCATTTCTTATTTATTGAAGACATCCTTATTATATCAATTAACATTTTTTTTACAAAATTTTACAAAATGTTAATTGACATAAGATATTATTACCATTATCAATAATAAGTAATACAATTAACACCATTAATAACACCATGTCTACCAAATGGGAAGCAAGAGAACAAGAACACAATTTTATTGAAAAAGGAACATCTTTAGTTTTTCAAACTATCGATTGGTATTGTGAAGATACCGATATACCTGACTCAGTATATAAAGAGTATACCATATATGTATCTGGTGTATCTATTTCTGGTCGTTCAGTTTGTCTTAAGGTTACTGGATTTCATCCTTACTTCTTTATAGAACTTCCACCAAAATTTAACAAGGGAAGTTTATACTCCATAAAGGAAGCACTTTCTCAGATGTTTATCAAACCTAACAACATCACTTATCACACTGCCAAAAGATATTATGGATTTGAGAATGGTAAACTTCGTCAGTTTTTGAAGTTATCGTTCTATACTAACAAATCCATGAAGAACGCTATGTATAAACTCGATAAGGAACCAGTAAAGATAGGTGGAATTGGTTATCGTTTTGAAATTTATGAAGGAAATATTGATCCGATTCTTAGATTTACCCATATTCAGGATATTCTTACAGCAGGTTTTGTTGAAGTATCTGATTGGATTATTGAAGAAGATATGATTGCTTGTCACTACACTAAAGTGAAAAACTACTCTAATCCAGAATACGCAAACAAACTGAGTAACATCAGGATAATGTATTACGATATAGAAGTTTGTAGTGAAGATGGTTCTTTTCCCAATGCTACCAGGCCTAATGACAAAGTAACTCAGATTTGTTGTATATACAAGGATTCCATAGAAACCAAAAAGTTTTTATTTAATCTTGGTACTATTGGTGAAATTGATTCAACAACGGTGATACAGTATCCATCTGAAAAGAAACTTTTGTTAGGTTATGCTCAATTCATTAGAGATATAGACCCAGATATCATTGTTGGTTACAACATCTTTGGTTTCGATAACGGTTATCTTTTTGAACGTTCTAAAATTCATGGAATAGAGGACAACTTCAACAAACAATCAAGACTTCCAGAACATACTACTTACATTTCAACTAAGTTGCTTGATAATCAACAATCTGGTTATAATGATTGGAAGATGACACGTCTTGTTGGTAGAACTCACATAGATTTACTTCAAGTTGTTAAGAAGGAATACAAGTTTGAAAGTTATAAACTTGACGATGTGTGTGAAAGCATCCTTGAACAAGGTAAGGACGATGTTACACCATTTGAAATCTTTGATGCATGGAACCCAGAACGTGGAACAAGAGAAAAGAGAACAAGGATAGGTAAATATTGCGTTCAGGATACAAACTTATGTTTATTACTTTTTGAGAAGTTGGCAGTATTACCCAATCACATTGAAATGGCAAAGGTTACCAGAGTTCCATTGGAGTTTCTTATTGTACGTGGTCAATCAATAAAAGTATATTCACAAATTGCATATGAAACCAGAAAGAACAACTTCTTGATACCAACTCTTAAACCAGATAAAGCAGAAGAAAAGTTTCAAGGTGCAACTGTATTAGAGGCAAAAACAGGTTATTACCAAAGACCAGTATGTGGTTTAGATTTTGCAAGTCTGTATCCAAGTATCATGATTGCTCACAATATGTGTTATTCCACCATTGTATTGGATGAGCAATATCTCAACTTACCTGGTATTGAATATTCAACTATAGCATGGGAGACAGATGGAAATAAGTTTAGTTTTACGTTTGTTCAATCAACTCCAGGAATTCTATCAGGAATACTTAAGTCTCTATGGGAAGGTAGAAAAGCAGCAAAACTCGATATGAAGAAAGCAGAAGGATATATGAAAGTTGTATTTAATGGTAAACAATTAGCAATTAAAGTTTCCATGAACAGTATTTATGGATTTACTGGTGCTACAGTTGGAGCATTACCATGTTTGGGTATTTCTCAATCTGTTACTGGTTGTGGACGCCAAATGATTGAACAAACACAGAACTATGCTAAAAATGTGTTTGCGTGCGAAATTGTATATGGAGATTCTGTAACTGGTGATACTCCTGTGTTGTTAAAGGAAAATTCTATAATTTCCGTTAGAAGTATTGAAGAACTTTGGGAATACTCAGCAAAAAGAACTAATCCTAAAGAATATTCTCAATTCAAATGGAACATTCCAGGTCTTCGTAACAAAGAACAAGTTGTTTGTAGTGGTGACATTTATTCATGGACATCATCTGGTTGGTCACCAATTGTTAGAGTTATTCGACACTATACTAATAAAAGAATCTTTCGAATTATTACTGATTCTGGCTCAGTTGACGTAACAGAAGACCATTCATTACTCAATGTAGCAAAAGAACAAATCAAACCAAAGGACCTCTTTATTGGTCAGCAACTTCTTACAAGTTATCCCAAACAAACTAAAAACTCAAGCTATTCAGTAACAAGTAATTCAAAAGTCAAAGAAGCTGAAATGTTTTTACTTTCAGGTAATCATTCTGGTTTAGGTATTATTACTGAAATAATTGACCTTGGAAACACTGAACAGTTTGTATATGATATTGAAACAGAAGATGGTACGTTTCATGCAGGTACTGGTAACTTAATTGTAAAAAATACTGATTCATGCTATGTTATTTTTCCTGAGCCAGTTGACTCAGATGGAACCTTAACAACTTTGTTCAAGGTAGCATCACGTGCCGCCAAAGAAATATCAGAAACATTCAGAAAACCTATCGAACTTGAGTTTGAAAAGTTTATGTATCCATTGATATTGGTTGCCAAAAAGAGATATCTTTATCTTGAATGGACCCAACCTGAACATCATAATGGTGAAATTGAAGCAAAAGGAGTTGAACTGGTTAGAAGAGACAACTGTCCATATGTAAAAGATACATTAAATGCTGTTCTTACACCTATTATGTTTGAAAATAATAAAGAATTAGGTATAAAAGCAGCAGAAGAACATATTGACAACTTACTTGAAGGTAAAGTTGAAGTTAAGAAATTAATTCTATCTAAAAATCTAAAAAGTGAATACAAAAATTATAATAAATATTTCATAAATGGTAACGTCAATGACTACCAATGGATACATACCAAAAAAGCAACTAAAAAAGACCTCGATGGTGGTATTAAATTTTATAACAAATCCATAAACAAAGATAACAAAATAGTTCTAAAAGAAATAACTCAAACAGTAAACAAGGGAGATGAAGTAACCATCTATGAAGACCCACCATTGGGACACGTTACATTAGTTGATAAAATGATACAACGTGACCCAAATTCAGCTCCAAAACCTGGTGAAAGAGTTCCATTTGTATACGTTGATATACAAAACCCAAAAGCTAAAAATAACCAAAAGACAGAAGACCCTAAATACGTTATTGAAAACAATATTCCAACAGACAATTTGTACTACTTTGAACATCAACTTGAAAATCCACTAAGAACATTGTTCAACAACATCATTGGTGTAAAGGAATGCGATAGATTATTCAATAGAAAATCCATAAACAACGCCAAGAAAAAAGAAAAGGAACTTGTTGAAATTGTAAAGAAAAAAGAAGATAAAATAAATGCAGAAAACAGAAGAATAAAAGAAAAGAACCACGATATTAGAAACTTTTTTAAACAAGTATCTTAAAATAATAATAATAACAACAAAAAACAAAAAAGATTAAAATAATAAATTTGGTGCATTGGTTGCATCAAATTTGTTATTTATTGGTAATTTTTGATAGATGTCTAACGTCTTTTTGAACCACCACCAAAACTAAATTTAAGACGACGAACTGTTCTACCAAAGTTTGAACCAAATCCTGAAGAAGATTTCTTCTTAAACACAAAGAAGTAAAGTATTATCATTAGTACTATCGCTCCTACAATACCACCAACAATCATCATGTTATTATTTTTTTTACCTGATGGGTAAAGTAACATGTATTTTTCATAAAGATTATTAGTAAGAAGATTTATATTTATATTTTTGTTTTCTGACTTTGTTATAGGCCCACTTGTAGGACTTGGAGGATTTCCTAAGAAAAAAGCAACAAGACTATCATTTTCTAAAATAAGTCTTTCTATTTTAGAAATACCAATACCAGTACCATCATCTACAAAATAATAATAAGCCTTATTTACACCAACAGTTGTATTTCCCTCAGGCAATGGTTGGTTTGTATCTACTAAGTTTTTTTTATCTATCAATGATTTCTTGAACGTTTGCCCAGTACCTCTATAAACTATAGCATACATTCCAATTAATGTATTTCTATTATCTGAATTTTTCATATCAATTTTTCCATTTTCCTTGAACATAATTGGTTCATTACTAAATTGAACCATAAACATCTTATCAAGGTAAGATGCACTTTTATCATCAAACTTACCTGACAGAATACTACTCATGTTTATTGAATTTAATAATTATTATTAATAATACTTTATGGATATTATTATTTTTATAAAATAAGTTGGTAAATTAATTAACGTTGATTTCTTTCATAAATTGTATAACTGGTTTAGTAAATTGAATATCATTAGAATCTTCATATAAATATTCAAAGTTAATACGTTTTGGGTGATAAAATAGTTCAATTAATTCTTTGTTAATATTACCAAAATGTTTTCTAATAGCAGAATAATCATAAACAGCTTTGAATATACCTTTGTTAAGAGAGAAGTATGACCAAATAATTTTATCTTGATTTTCTCTTAATATATCTATAGCTTCTTCATTATATGATAAACTACTCCAATGAACTTTATCAAGATTATCTTTAATAATACTAATAGCTGATTCATTGCCAGATAAACATTCCCAATCAACAAGATGTAGGTTTTTTCTTAATAATGCAATAGCTTTTTTGTTTTTATTTGATGAAAAACGATACCAATTAATTTTATCTTGGTGTTCAAGAAGTATATCTATTGCACTATAATTTGAAGATAATCTGTCCCAATCTATTTTATTAATGTTCTCATTTAATATATTAATAGCTTCTTTACTTTTATTAGAAGATAAAGCAACAAAATCAATCAAATGAGGATGTTTTATAAGAATATGAACAGCATTTTTATTACCTGATAATGAAAAACATTCATCTTCTGATACCCAATTTAAATGATAAAAATATCTTCCATATAAATAATCTTCAATATAGTCTATAGAATCTTCATCTGTTAAAAAATATTCATCGTTCATTTCCAATCCATGTTTTCTAAAAAATTCAGTAGCACCTTTATTTCTTGATAAAATAGGTATATAAAGTTGATTACTCTTTATATTACAAATCTTAGTAAAATGTTTTTTGATAAGTTCAAATCCATTTTTATTAAATGATAAACTATGCCAACGTATTCTTCTAACATTTTTTGATAATAAATCTATAGCATTATGGTTTGAAGATAAACCACGCCAATTAAGTTTTTTAATATCAATCCAATCTAATAACTCATATTTCATAAACATCTTTATTTACTTTACTTTATAAATATTAATACTTTTTATGCTTTAAATAAGCTTATTTTTTATAAAATTATAAAATAGACTTAACTAATTTCCCTAAGGAATAATCAAATCTATTTTTAATCTATTTCTAATCTAAATTTATTGTTTTTTTGTTTTTTTAATGAATCTAATCTAATTATATTTAATTTATTGTTTTTATCTTTTATATTTATCTTACATATTCTCTGCTTCCTCCATAAATGAGTCATAATTCTCAAGAATGTATTTAAATTTAACAAGTGTTGGGACATATACTGATGATGTACTTCTTTTCAACAATCGTTTAGAACCAATACGACGTTCAAAAATAAATTGATGTCCTCTTGTATATTTATTTTTATTATCTTTTTTATTAGTTATTGATTCTTCTTCTAACTTGTCTTTAACTTGTTCATCGTCTCCTTCTTTGAAAGTAACATACTTTGGTATATCTTCATCTCTAACTCCACAACCTGGTGGTAAACGAGATGCTTTCTTTCTACCTGGAGCAATTTTAACAGGGTTCTCAACTGGAACTTGTTTAAATTCATCAACAATTTCTTCTATTGGTTCTTTGTTATGGATACTCCTGATTAAATTAGTGATTTTAAGATATTCATCATTAAGTCTTTTCTTCTTATCCTTGAATTCAGTAGATTCATTGTTATTTCTTATTTCATCTTCTTCAAGCTTGTCAAATTCAGCAAGTTTTGCAATAATTTGTTCATATCTATCTAATAATTTATAATCTTTAGATTTAGTACCAGTATATCCTTTGATTCCATGTCTTTTGAAGTAAGGGTGAGTTTTCTCAATAACAAACTTTTGTTCTGATTTACTAAGTCTGATATGAGGTGGATAATGATCAATACCTTTTTGTTTTCTTATTTCTTCATGTGCATCTTGTCTATTGCTCCTCATGCCTCTGTTTGAGTTTTGTTGAGATATAGTAGCAAGTCTTAAGTTTTCGGAACGATTATCATTTTTTTTACAATTGATATGGTCGGTACTTAGTACATTAATAACAGGGACATGATTAGGATTAATACGTTTCATAACCATATCATGCATATAGTGTCTTTTATCATCATCACCAGGAGAAGATAACTGAGGATATTGAGATATAGAAAAGTTAAATCTTGAAAAATCTTCGTAGAACTTATAATCATAAACAATAGGATATTCAAGTTCATCCCAATAAATAGCTACATATTTAGGTTCATCATTGTTAGATTCAGAAAGTATATATTCATACTTTGTATATTTACGAGTACATACACCAAGAATCTTTGAATCAAGTACTTTATAACGACCTTCTTCAGGATAAATAACTAACTCCTTCTGTTTAAGAGCAATAATCTCATTTTTGTCAACTTTATTAACTTGTTCAATAACTTTGTTATCAGAAAGAAAATTATTTATAAATTGCTTAGAAACTTTTTTACATTGACCAATAAAAGAATCAATATCCATACTTAACTTCATATTATAACAATTGTTACAAACAGTGATAGTGTTTTCTGGAGTATAACCATCAATCAAGTTTTTAGTAGATAAACGATTTTTATTTGGTTCAATTTGTTTAATATTGTATGATTTATCACAACAATAACAGTTACTCTTTATTAAAGACTGAAAAACATCTTTATCGATACTAAATACTATGTTTTTAGTTTTACAAATAGTTATATATTTAGAATAACAATAAGTAACAGTCAAGTTATCCCAAATAGAATAATCGAGGATACCATCACAACCATGAAACGCAGAAATATGTTGACAACGTTGTATAAACTTTAAAGAACTGGTATCTATCTTCATGGATTTACAAACTTTACAAGATGTGATGATATTCTCTTGTATAAGTTGTTTATCTTCTGCAGATGGAATATCAAAGACATTATAACCTTCTTCTGGAACACTTCCACAATAATAACATTCATTGGTTAAAAGTTGATACCAATCATAGTTAGATAATGAGTCTTCGAATAAAGTTTTACCTTTACATTCAGAAAGATATTTTACAAACTCTTTGGAGTTCCAAATATCACAGTTTTCTTTGTTTTTAAGTCTCCATGCTCTCATTTTTTCAGCATTATTTTTTAAAAACAGCTCTTCGTTCTCTTCACGTAACTTTTGACGATATTCTCTATAAATCAAGGAGTTTTCTTTCAATTGTTTAGTAGATGATTCTGATAGGTTTGACATTTTATGATAGTAGTTTATTTATGAATATTTAGTAAATTTTATTCTAATTTTTTCAATAGTATTTATATTTTTTGTAAAGTTTTTAATAAGTTTTAAATTATTGTTATTCTCAATAATAATTTAAAATTATTTTTAACCAATTTGTCATGTGACTTGTAGTGTTTCTTAACGGCTAAACGAAAAGATTTTCCTTGATTTTTACAATAAAGGTTACTTGTTTTTGTGTTGTTTGATTGATTCTTTTTAATATTTTTAGTATTTTTATTATATTGTTTATAATTAAATATTTTGGCTGGTTTATAACCATGTATAAAATCATTAATTGCTGTAAGCCAATCCCGCCATTCCGCTCATGACACGGAACACGTTGTAGTTAACGGCAAAGATGTTGAGAGCGTTGACACCACCACCGTTGGTGAAGTACAACTGGGCGGTATCGATACGAGAGAAGTTGCAAGTACCGGAAGGTTGATGTTCTTCAGGTCGGAGAGCAAAGTTAATGGTAGCAATGGAATCGGGGATACCAGTGGCTCCGAATCCAGTGTGGCATTCCCAGATCTGGTTACGAGTGAAGTACTTGATGTTGCGCTGGGTGAAACGGTCAGTTCCGTTGAGAATCAACTTCATCTGAAGGTTAGAGGCTGCAGCACCAAGAATGCTTCCATCGGTACAGATAGCAGCAGGGGTAGCACCACCGTTAGTGTAGTTACCAGAAGCATCAACAGCTGGGGTAGCAGCAGGTTGACCACATAAGATAACCTGCTTAACGGGATGGTTCAAGTTCAAACGAATGGTGCTGGTGTTGCTGGAGCTTCCAGATTCCTGTTGGAATTGAACCTGCTCAATGAGGTATTCATGAGCGTTCTGGGCGAACTGACGACGTTCAGTGGTATCGAGGTAGACGTAGTCAGCATACACAGTCAAGTTAGCACTGGCCAAGTTGTTGACAAGTCCAGTACCGGAGGCATAGCTGGAAGTAGGAGCAAACACAATGTTGAACTTAACTTCATGGTACTGAAGGGCAATCAGGGGAATGGCCAATCCAGGGTTGCGGCAGAACCAAAACTTCATGGGGATGTAAGCTTCAGTGGGGGCACCTCCCATGTTGGCAACAGCACCTCCCATGTGGGTGTATGACATACGTTGGTACTTGGTAGAAGGAACGGTAGCGGGATCATTGACAACAGGTTCAGCTCCAGCAGCGCGAAGTTCTCCTTGGAAACCAACTTGGTTGTGATCGGTAAGATCACGCCACACGGTGAGCCAGAGACCATATTGACGGTCAATTAATTGACCACCAACTTCAATTTCGAGCTGTTGCAACAAAGCATGGGACAAATCAGCAGCAACGGTGACGTTTCCGGAAGAAACAGTCAACAAGTTCTGGGGATTGTACTGAATCCATAAGTTCTTCAAAAGATCTCCATTACGGCTAATGGTAACAGATACTCTGGCATTGGGAGCAACCTGACCGTTAATGGTCTGTTGGATTGATTCAATGGCAAAGTTAGTATGGCGACGGTACACCGACTTGAAATAGGTAAGCTGAGGTTGTCCAGTGAGATAAATATCCTGGGCACCATAAGCGACAAGTTGCATAAGTCCTCCTCCCATTTTTGTATGTTTTTTGTGTGTGTTTAGTAATTTTATCAAAATATTATTTTTTAGAAAAAAATTCCGAATTTAATTTTTATTTTTAGATTAATTTAATTTAATTTAATTAGAAAATGACAATCCTACCATTCCTCCCATAAATCGTAATATATTAAAACATGGAGCGTAAATAGTATAACTTGGCAGTTCAGTATAATCCTCAATTGGCAATGAATCCATATTTCCTGGACTTGTTGTTCTGTTTCGTAAATTAAAATATATTTGGCTGGAGTCTATCCTTGAGAAGTTACATGTACCAGATGGTTGGTGTTCTTCTGGTTTCATCGAAAATGAATATCCATAAATATAGTTCCCTGGGATTCTTGTATGATGAAAATAATGTTGTTCTGTTCTAAAGTATTCTCCTGGACGTTCTCTAAATCGATCAGAACCATTAATGATTATCTTGTAGTTGTACAATGGAGCAAATTGTGCAACTGTTCCATTTGGAACAATATTGGTTCCTATAGAATAATCATTCAATGGTGCGTTTGTTCCATTTCTGTTAAAGGTAATTAACATTTCCTTAGTAGGATGATTAAGATTAACTCTAATGTAGTTTTCTTGGGTTGTTGATAAAACATTACCAGATTGCGTTTGGACTTGTTCTATTAGATATTCATGAGGATTCTGAGCAAATTTTCTTTTTTCTGTAGTATCTAAGTAATAAAATGTTCCAAATACTTTTAATGAATTGTTTACTGTTAGTGGTGGTACTACTCCATTTGATGTTACCTTAGAATAAAGACCATTTTTAATTCCTATAAGTAAGTCAGTAAACTTATTAAATGAAAATTTTAGTTTTATTTCACAATATGATGTACATATCAATGGTATTGCCAAACCTGGATTCCTACAAAACCAGAAGGGTAGAGGAATATGGAGTCGAGACCCAGGAAGACTTTGTACATTAAATGGTTTCCATATAGACTCAGAATAGTTTCTTCCAACCATTTGTCCATATCCATCTAATTGAGAACCACATAGACTTAGTTCTGACCAAATATCCATCCATGTTCCATATAACTGGTCTACTTGTTGAGAACCCATCTCAATTGTTACATTGTTAATTAACAAATTACCAATTCCTTGAACATATCCTAAGTAATCATAATCGTTTGGTGAAGAAACATAATTAGTTGGATCGGGTAACACAACTTGAAGACTTACGTTACCAAGAAGGTCTCCATTTCTTGGAATAACTACTGTAATATTTCCACCAAAGTTTATGTTTCCTTCAATAATCATTGGAATCTCTTCAGAAGCAAAATGTGAATGTCTACGATAAACTGCTTTAAAGTAAGTAATTTCAGGATTTGATGTTAAGTAAATATCTTGAGATCCATAGGCAGCAAGTTGTATTAATCCACCTCCCATTTTTGTTATTTACTTACTTAATTAATAATAACTAAGATATAATTTAATAGAATATTACCTTATTAAGAATATTAAGAATATTAAGAATATTCATTCCTTTTTACAGATTTGAACATCTCGTACTCATTTTTTGAATGTTTACATTTTTTGACACACCATCCCTTTTCTATTAGTAAAAATACAAATAGAGCTCTAAGTAGTATTAATAAACTAATTTTATCGGTCATTTCATTAATACTAAATAATAAGTTATTTCAAATTTCCTACCGAAAAAAAAAAATTGGTTAATGTTAAATTAAATCTATTAAATATCGTTGACAATGCGTATAGGTATCGTTTTAAATTACAAAAATGCTGAAAAAAAGAAAGATGAAATGTTTTCATCGATGTCTAAGAAAAAACCATGGTTACACTTAGCAAATAATCCAGAATATCATCGTTATACGATTCCAAAGAAACGTGCACGATATGTTCCTGCCGATGTAGCAATTGGTTTATATTTAAAAACTCACTATCCTAACGTTGAAATTGATTATATCACTCCTGGTGAAATATCTACAAAACGTTTCAAACAAAATGACATCGTTTTGGTAATCATTTACGACTTACTCGAGGCTTTCCACCTTAGTAAAAAGGATAATTTCCATAGATACAAACTTGCGTTAAAAAATAGCAACAATGTATATCCTCCATATGAATATCAACGATTCATAAACAACAAATGTACTTACTATAAATACTTAGAACAAAAAGGAATACCAATAGCTCCTACCTATTGTGTTACAAAGAATAAATGGGATGCAAATAAAAGTAAATCGTTAGTAGACCGTTTGATATCTAAGTTCAATCATAACAAGTGGGATTCTATTATCACAAAACCTATGTATGGACAAGAGGCAATTGGATTTTCTAAGTTTTTAGGTTGTAAGGAAGATGGAGGATTAAAATGTAAAAAAGAACAACTGAGTAAATACATGGCAAAGAACATACCTAAGTATAAAACAATAGTAATACAGGAATATGTTCCTAACTTTGATAAATCTGCTAATGAAATAAGAACGTTCTTTATCAATGGAGTTTATGGATATTCCATGATTACCAGTAGTAGAACATTAGGTTCAAAACCTGTACAAGAAGGTGGTACCATTAAGTTTTCAGATGAAGAATGGAGAAACATTATGAATCTTGCCAAACAAACTATGGATTCATTACCCAAACTGCAACTTCCTGGCCAATTTAAAAATCCCATACTTACAAGAATAGATATTGGTACTGGATTGGAAGGATCTGTTGGAGGTCTATTTGTTAATGAAGTTGAATTCGTACCAAGTTTATTCATAGAAGATACAGATTTTCCTGTAGTTGAGAACATTGCTGCATCTTTGTATCAAGTTTGTGCTCAGTTTTATCAAAATAAAGGCTCTAAAAAAATTAACGTTTTATTCTAAAAACAAATAAATTAACATTTTGTTTTAAAAACTTACTTAAGAATTAATTAATTGTTGATAACAATCAATTCCAAAATTAATTAATTACTAAGAAAATGTCTTCTAAGAAAAAGTCGAAGTCTAACTCCAAATCTGCTTCAGATGTTCCTGTCAGTTTGGTAACCATCACCCAACTAAAGAGAAAAGATACAATTAAGTTACTTGCTGAACATATTAACGCACAAACCTACAAAAACATCGTACAGTGGGTTATCGTTGAAGGTTCAAAGAACTTACCTGATGCATTGGAGAACGAGAAGAACATTGAAGAATTAAAGAGTACATTCACCAGATGTGAAATTGACTACATTCCTGCTCATACAGATGGAGTATTTAATGGTTATAAACTTGGAAAGTTAAGAAACGTTGGTAATAGTAAATGTACTGGTGACATTACTGTATGTATGGATGATGATGATTACTACTTTCCTACAAGAGTTGCTCATTGTGTTGAACGTCTTACAAAGAGCAAAGCGTTATTGGCTGGATGTTCTGATAAGTTTATGTATGACTACTGTTTACGAAGGTTGTTTAAGTTTAAATCATTTGGTCCAAATCATTCAACTAACGATTGTATGGCATGGAAGAAGGAATATCTTCTAACAAACAGCCACGATCCCAATTTAGATATGGCAGAAGAAGCAAGTTTTACTAAACAATATGCTAATGAAATGGTACAACTTGAACCAGAAAAGACCATTGTAAGTTCAAGTCATAGTGGTAATACTTTCAATAAAAAGGATATATGTATGCAGATTGTTTGTGGTATTTATCCATATGGAGAAGTAATTTCTAACAATGACCGTATCAAGCGACTTGTTCCGAAGGATATATTAACTAAGTATGAAAACTTGTTTTCTACTGCTGGTAATTCTCCTTACGATATTGTCTATTTTACAGGAGGTAGGTCAATTGATTGGGATCCATCTGACCAATCGTTGGGAGGCTCTGAACAGGCTGTTGTTAACTTGTCTACTGAGTGGGCAAAATCTGGTAAGAAGGTTGCTGTTTATGGAAAGGTACCAGAAGTTGAATACAAAGGAGTGGACTATTTTCCATGGAACAAGTTCAACTGGCAGGCAAACTACAACGTTGTAGTTTTATGGAGATTGTCTGGTGTTCTTTGTTTTCTTCCATTTGATATATCTGTTAAAAAGTTATATGTTGATTATCACGACAATAGATATAACTATCCGATAGACTATCTTAGTCTTGTTACTAAGAAAGTTGACAAAGTGTTCTTTAAAAGTAACTACCACAGAAAGTGTTACATTGAGCAGACCAAGCACAACGTAGATGATTCTAACAGTTTAATAATACCCAATGGAATTAGAATAAATGACTTCAAAGACATCGACGAGCATCGCAATCCATACCGTTTCTGTTATTGTAGTTGTTATACCAGAGGATTGATGGAGATTCTTGCATTTATGTGGCCAGTGATTTACCAAATGGAACCAAGAGCAGAACTCCATGTGTACTATGGTATGAATCATGTACCAGATGAGCAGTTTATGCAGACCATGCAAATGATGTTATCGCAACCAGGTGTAATGGACCATGGTAGAATGCCAGTTGAGATGATAGCACGTGAGAAATCAATGTCAACCTTTCATCTTTACATTACAGAAACAGAAGCAGAGATTGATTGCATTAGTATTCGTGAATCATTGGTTGCTGGTTGTGTGCCATTGTTATCTAACTTTGGAGTATTTGCAGATCGTGATGGTCTACATTTTGACATTAAAAAATCAGATCCATCTACTTACGAGAATACTGCAAGAAATATTGTTAAGATTATGCACAATCGTGACTTTGTTGATCTCTGTCGTGAGAACTTTAAGAAGTCTAAAACTATTGTTGGTTGGAATGATGTAGCCGATGATTGGTTATCGGAAATGTAATCTAACAAAGGTTAATACCAATATTATTAATAAATTAAAAATAACAAAACTTTTATTATTTTTAATTAACTTAGTTATCAATTTATTTAGTTATTTAGTTATTTTATTGTTTAATGGCTAACAGGTCCAGGAGGCAATCTGGTATTTCCAACGTTGTAAATATTTGAAGGACTATCGAATGCATAACCAGAACCAAACTGGTAAAGTTCCTTCCATTCAGATTGAGTAAGGATACCTTTATTGGGATCATAAGGAAGAACCTTGTCCATTAAACCATTAGTAGAGTTGCTATCAAATCTGGCATATGGATTTGAAGTAACAAATTGTGAAGCATTGTATGCAGATGCATCAATATCAATATATTCACCAGTAGTGACAGGATTATTATTAAAGAAACAATCAAACATACGAAGACCAACTGATTTTGGAGACATAGTTCCAGAAGCCAACCCACCTTTTTGCATGATACCCATATACCAAGTATTGCTTCCTTGTTCAAGGAACCGAGCCAATGGGACAAAGTGGAGCCAAGGTTTACTAAGACTACTTGCAAGAACACGGTTGAATACAGACATAGTATCAGTTGAAGTTAATAGACCATAATGAGACATAGTGTAGATAGCATTCAACTTAAGTTGTGATTCGAGGTCTTTAACATAAATCCATGAACCATTAAGAATTCCACTCGCATCAGTCAATGCGTTAGTATTTATAGTAGTGTCAGCTAAGTATCCACTGGCATCGGAAACACCAGGAATATTGAAATTACCAAGAGTATTATTGTTGTATCCCATATTCTTAAGAAGTGCATTACCGCTATTATCAAACTTAATGTGGTTATGAAGATTGTTATAAGCAGCATCATAATCTGGATTGGATACTCCTGTAAGAGTTAAAGGAAGAAGTCTTTTAACATGATTAGAAGATGGATCTACGATAACAACACCACTTCCGTTAGTAAAAGCAGTAAGATCTAAAGCCTTACCAAAGCTCCAACTTCTTGCCATAAAGTAAAAAGGACCGATAGTCTTACTCATCAAACCACCAACTCCAGCACTGAATGAACTAATATTCATTTGGTAACCTTCAACAGCCATTTGTTTATTAAGTTGGTTAGAAAGCTTCCACGCCATGTTGTAGGGAGTGTAACGAACAAAATCACCAAATCCATCGACATCTTCCTTACCAGAGTTAGAAGATAAAAATCCAAAACGTAAAGGATAGAAAGCACCAGAAAGACCACCAGATGGATCCATGGTATTATTTAACTGCATCTTGTATGCTTCATTGGCAAAGGCACATCTACTAAGAAGCTGTTGGGCAGTTTGGATATCGTTAGATCGGGCACCGTATTTTCCAGCATAAGTAAAAACTGGATTACGACTGCGTCCCATAGGATTATCATCAGTATACTGAACAATTTGGTCATAACAACTTTGCATACCAATATAGTCTCCAGTAAATGGCGCAAAATTGGAGGCCATTAAGGTATAATTTGTACCAACTGCAATAGTAGCTTGAAATAAAGCACCAGCCATATCTCTTGAATAAGGAGTAACTCCACCCATAACAGAAATATCAGTAATCTTTCCTTCTTTAGCTTTAATGTAACCTAAAGCACCACGAATAGTTAATGGAACAGATTCAGTCGTGTTGTAAATAGCAGAGTTTGTGTCTATTTTAGTAAACAACATCAACTCAGATAACCATGGAGTAGCACTTCCACTGGGATCAACATAACCAGCACGAGTTTTGTAATCTTTGTCAGCATAAGCAATATTAGGAATACGAGCATCAGACCTAATCCATTTAATAAAACCACTGCAATCAGCAAAGGTAACGGTAGGAACACCAGATGTGTCATTAACAATATCATAACCAGTGGTGTCAGTTCCATAGTTAACCATGGTGGCAGGCTTAAATAAACCATTTTCGGAAGCATCTACAAAAGGAGACGAAGCATTGTTAGGAAAAGCACCATTGTTGTAACGTTCAACTGCATAACGAAACCAAAACTTAGTACGAGATAATACGTAGACATGAGCTCCCAATTGGGCAGCCTTAACACATGCCATAAACATAGAAGTTTGACTACCACCTTGGCAGACGAAGACACGATCAGAAAGACTTCCTACAGAAGCAGGAACTGCATTCACAATCATATTACTTGCAGGGGTGTTATTAATAATTCTGACAGGGTTAGTCATAACGGCATTGGTAACAGGACCAATGGTGGCGTTGGTCGCCGTCATGGAACCTGCTCCAGAAATGTTAAGACTGGTGAAGTTACCAGTAGTGGTATTGAGACTGTCGACGCTAATTGTTCCGATAGCAGGCATTTTTGTTTGTTTTTAGAGAATTTAGTAACTTTAACAAATATTTTATTTTTAAATGTTTTTCCTAAAAATTTAAATTAAATTAATTTTATTAAATTAATTTATTCAACACTTCTTTAAACTTTACTGTAAATATCTTGTTTTTTAACTCTTTTGTTGGTGGTTTATTAATCTTTAAAGTATTTAGGTAGTCTATGAAAGATTTTAATTTATTCTTACTAACCAAATTGGTAGTATTCTTCATTTTATTGGTAAGTTCCATAATTGAAGAATTTAACGTTTCATTGTCAAAGTTAAAATCTGAAAAATGTTTGTATATTCCCTCAAGTGCACTAATAGAGTCATTCAAACTTCCTAAAGAATTCTTTAAAAAGTTTAATTGATTCTCATTAAAACTCTTCGATTTTATGAAATCTGATTTAAGTATCTTCTTAATCAAAAAGACATCTTCGATAAATAAGTCAGTTCCATAAAGAATATCTTCAAATGACTTCTTATTGTTAAGATAAATGTTATATCTATTATTAAGAATACTACTCTTTACTGGTCCTTTTATTGCTTTTACGTCAGTTCTTGAATAATAACTTGGTAGTATTAACCCATTAATACAATGATTATCTGAATATTCTCCATGATTCTTAGAATAAAAATAGTCTCCCATGGAGATTGCTTCTGCAGATTTTGCAATAGAATCAATATCGTTTGAATAACATAAATAGTTTTCTTGAACTAAACCAGATATTAAGTATCCATCATTGTCATATGCTTTAAATATCTTTTGAGAATCCATAGGCCAAGATTTACTAAACATTTCATCGGTAAATGTATAAATGTTGATATCTGTATCGATTTCTAATGATTTAACATACTCCGTTATAGAATCATTTCCAAATAAAACAGTATTCATAATTAATCTTTTATCGCTTTTACATTTTTCCAATATAAGGTCAATTGTTTCTTTGTCTGGTATGGATTTATCTTTTTGTTTGAACAACCAATGTGTAAAGTTTCTCATCTGATAAACAGGAAGTTCATTGATATAGCAAAATTCACAATTCTTTTTCAACTCACTTAGTCTTGTTCCTTTTGCATCTCCACTAATAATTAATATTTTGGGAACATTTTTAAAGTTAAATGTCTTTAATGATGTATGTTTTGATATCCACTTCTGAGTTTCTTTTGGTAGTGGAGTAGTTCCCATGGATATTAAGAACGATAAGTCTGTCATTGTTAATGAATCATTTTGTCCATTTTGATATTGGTCAAGAACAATTAGTTTCTTTTTAGGAACTTCATTGGATTTAAAAAAGAAATCTGCTTTTTGGTAAAACTCCATAAATAAGAAAATATTCTTAATAACTTCCTTCTTTGTATCTGTTGAATCTGACAATACCAACGTATCTATACCATGCTCTTGTGAATAATGCTTTATTAGTTCTGTCTTACCACATCCAGTAGGACCTATTAAGACCATACCCTGCGTTGATTCATTGAACCATTTGTTTATACTAAATAAACAAATGTCAAGTCCAATGAAATCTTTTGTAGATTTAGGTTGAAAATCGGAGTATATTTTTTGTTTGGTTGGTTGTGATAAAGTAGATTCAGATTCTTCTACAATACCAACAAATGGTTTTAATGTGATATCTTTCTTTTCTGGTAAGGTTACTACTTTCTTTTTAGATGTTTTGCTTGATGGTCCAGTTGAACCAGTTGCTGGTTTAAATACAAGTTTTACCATTCGTTCGTATTTATACTTTTTTTAAAATGTAAATTAATGGTAATAATAATACTAATACTAATACTAATACTAATTATGGAAAAGGAAGATTTATCCCGTTTAGTAAACAAAGATTCCTTCTGGAATAGAATAAAATGGTTTGTTTATTTTTTAATAGTATTAGTGATAATATTAATATCACTGATATTATTAAATCTATTTGTTTCTTTTAAAATTTTAAATTCAACAAGTTCATTTAACGTTAAACAAACATTCATCTAACTTTTGATTCTTTCTTGTTTTTGAATTTCTTGGTCCTGGTTCCATAAACCCAGCCGATATGTAATATTTTTTCCTCTTTTGATACTGTCCTTGAAAAATACTAAAAGCATCAAAGAGGTCTATCACAATAGGGTCATTTTCATTCTTCTGTCTAAGGATTCTACCAACTGCCTGTTCAACGTCACTTTTAGGTGTAGCCATAATAAGAGTATCTAACTCTGGAACGTCAAATCCTTCACCTGATGCTTGATACGTACCAACGATTACTCTACAATTTTTAGAAATGTTTCTGGATTCAGATTTCATTCCTCCAAGATAAACACCAGAAGTTACAAACTGACTAATACGTTCATTAAGATACTCACAATGGTTTCTACGTTCGCTAAGAATTAATATCTTTCTTGTAGTTTCATGAGTATACTGTCTAACAAGTTCAACGATTATATCATTACGTTTTTGGTCTTCCGTTAATGCTGTAATCATTCCTGAGCAATTTACCTTTCCAACTACATTAAGTTGGTCAGGAATTGCATCGGTATATTTTACAGTAACTATACTTGGTTTATTGGTTTCTCTTTTAAAATGAACTATCTGTGGTCCCAAAAACCAATAAATTACTTTAGAAAGACCATCTTTACGTTCAGGTGTTGCTGACATTCCTAACATATATTTAGTTTGCACCTTAAAAAAGATACTACTAAAAGTCCTGGAACCAATATGATGAACCTCATCAATAATCAAATGGCCAAATGTCCTAAAACATTCTTTAGGATAGTCCCTACTAACAATACTTTGTATCATACCAATACAGATATCTTTGTCTTGATAGTCACATTTTGCTTGTCTTATTATTCCTACTCTTGCAGTTGGGAGATATTGACCGATACGCTCAACCCACTGTTCTACAAGAAAGTCAGCATGAACAAGAATCAATGTTTTTAATTTCATTTTGGAAATTAAATTTAACGCAACAACAGTTTTACCAAGACCTGTATCAAGACTGATTAGACCACCAGAGTATTTCTCATATGCATCTAAAGTACTTGTGATTGTCTTTTGTTGTACTTCTCTAAGTTCTCCATGGAAATCAAGTTCAATTGGTTCTCCATCGGGTAGTAAGTTGTTCTTTGCGTTGGAATACTCCGATTGTGCGTAAAATCGTGGAAGATATATTTTTGTTTTAGATATTCTAAATATTGGGTAGGGGTCTACGTTCTTACTGAACATTGGATTTTCGAGAGGTTTTACATATAATTGTTCTTTGATTATTTGTAGAAAATGGGGAGGCAATGTTGCCAAAGTTATAGAATAACCCAACGGACTGATTGTAGTATCCATGGATTCGTTTTTGTTTTAATTACCAATTATTCCTTAAATAAAATAATAATTGGTAATAATTAATATTATCATGAATAATCTAATAAATCAAATATCATCTGAATCATTGTTCAAAGAACAACCTGGAGATGATACAGGAATGCAAACGAGAGTATGGGGTCCAGCTGGATGGTTATTCATTCATAGTGTAGCCCAGAATTATCCATGGAAACCAACAAAAGAACAAATGACCAATTATTATCAGTTTTTTAAATTAATTGGAAATGTACTTCCATGTAGATATTGTAGAGAATCTTATCAAAAATTCATATCTGAACCAGATACTCGTCTAACTATGGAAGTATTACGTTCAAGACTATCTCTTGTTCTTTGGTTATATCTACTCCATAACAAGGTAAATAACAAATTAGATGTAAAAGATATACCTACCATACAAGAAGTATGGAAACGGTATGAATCTTATCGTAGTAAATGTGTAAAAAGTCCAGAAGTATTGAACAATCTACCTAAAGGATGTTTAGATCCTATGAAGGGATTTAGAAAACGTTGCTTTATCAATATTGAAAACGTCAATGCAGATGGAAATAAATATTCTTCTTCTTCTTCGTCATTTGGTAAAAGAAGAAAACATTCGTTTGGGGGGCGTAGTAGTAATACTAAGTCCACCAAACGTGCTAAATTATTGAGCATCAAAAAAAGTAATAAATCAGGTAAAAAATTAATGGCTACGTTTGAAGTAAATGGTAGAAAGAGAGTAATACATTTTGGTGCTGCTGGAATGTCAGACTATACTAAACATAAAGATAAACAAAGAAGACAAAGATACATAAAACGCCACTTAAAGGACCTGCGAACAGGGAATCCAATGAGAGCTGGCTATTTATCAATGTATGTATTGTGGAATAAACCAAGTTTAAGTGGTAGTATAGCAGATTATAAAAGAAGATTTAATGTTTATTCAAGAACTGGTAAGTTTCCTAAAAAGATAAATTAATGTTTATTAGTCATAATCAGAATAATTATCGGAATAATCATCGTCATCTACGATATCATCTATATCATCAACAATAATTTCTGAAGTATCTGAAGTTTCTGA
>JACCDO010478879.1_pt1 | contig 51273 bp, 36 predicted proteins | sample 7446101 | NCBI WGS metagenome assembly JACCDO01 (sample SAMN15323440, study PRJNA562643) | freshwater metagenome | isolation source: river surface water | place: USA:Blue River Watershed | collected 2017-08-16 | reverse complement strand
TTGATCCCCCATGAAAACGCATAGAATCATCGTATTTTGCTTTGTGGTGCAGTCAGTAAAAGATCATTGATCCCCCATGAGAACGCATAGAATCATCGTGTTTTGCTTTGTGGTGCAGTCAGTAAAAGATCATTGATCCCCCATGAGAACGCATAGAATCATCGTGTTTTGCTTTGTGGTGCAGTCAGTAAAAGATTGATATTTGGGAATCCAGAACACGACCACAGACAAGGCAAAGGCAAGGGAACGACCACAGACAAGGGAAAACGCAAAGGGAAAACGCAAGGGAAAAGCAAAGGCAAGGGAAAAGCAAAGGCAAGGGAAAACGCAAGGGAAAACGCAAGGGAAAACGCAAGGCAAAGGCAAGGCAAAGGCAAAACCCCAGCAAAACCCCAGCCCCCCCGCAGAACCTCAGTTTTGGCAAAACCTTGTTTCACTGCCGCCCCCTAGAAACCACAGTTTTGGCAAAACCCTGTTTCTAAAAACCCCGTTTCCACAGAAACACAGTTTTGGCAAAACCCTGTGTTTAGGGGTAGGACAGAGAAACACGATTTAGGCAAAACGCTGATTCTATCGTGTTAGTAGTTTATAAAACTTTCGCTTATTCCACTTTTGGGAAGGGCTGTCAACTTTTTATTTGTCGTAATTTAGGGGTTTTTGGGGCTTTCGACAGTGGGCTTGGAATCCTTTTTGGGGCATTATGCCTAAAAACGAAACTTCTAAAACTAATATTCACATATCCCTAACCCATATTTTAAAAACGAAACTTCAAAATATACCCATATACCCCCATGCCCTATACCCATATTGTAATTACATATCTTCTGAAGACTTGGGTGCATTCTCAACAATCGCCATAGTCATAACTTCTTTAATATCAGGATTCACATCGTAAAATTTTTGTAACCCCCTAAAGAGTGACATTGAAACGGGGCTGTTCAAATATAGGATTGTTTTACATTCAGAGCATTGAACAAGATATGTGCCTTTTTGTGTTAGTTGTAGTGTAGCGTGTTCTTGTAGGCATATTGGACAAGTGCACTCGAATCTACGGACTGTGGGAGATTCAATTTTGGGAATCGGAAACCCATCAGAGCCAATTACAATAGGTATTGTGACTTTTGGTTCGGTTTTGGTTTCTGTTTTTTGTATTTTTTTAGCCATTTTTCCCTCTATTAGAAAAAAGTTTAGTTGAAAAATATTCTATTTATAATATAAAGTGTTTGATTGCAGAATATAGCCATTTTTCTAACTTGACGCAATATTAAAAGTGTATATTCTAAAACAAAAAAATAAAATTAACACCCTTCGAGCAAGGAGTTTATCTTGTCTAGAGATGATTCAGAAGATTTTGAGTTTGTAGATGACATTTCAGAAAATGAAGGTGGTATTGATGACGATAACGATGCCCATGATAGTGATGCCGAACAAGACATTGTGTTGAGCGATCAAGATGTGGATGGGGATTTCGGTGTGTCGGACATATCAGCTTTCTTTGAAGAAACATCTAAGAACAAAACGGGGAAAGACGATTTGGAAGATGCTTTCGGCTTTCTAGGTCCGGATGATGGCAATACAAAAAACGGTAATCCTAAAGATATGACTAAGACTCCTACTCAAGAACCTAAGAGTGCGAGTATGAATGATCTTTTCGGTAAGTTTAGTTTTGAAGATGATCCCCCAATGGGTAGTAGGGGGCTTTCTACAAGTTCCAATAAAACTTTAGGTGCACCAAAGCCTACCCAACAACCGAAAAGCGTCACAAGTAAACCTGAAAAGCAAGAGACATCAGCAGCGGAAGTATTTGATGTGCCTGAGGGATTGCAAAAACCAAGATTGCCCTTGTCGGAATGGTGTCGTCGATTCCGTTTCATGAAGGGGGTTGAATATATCAAGCTAACAAGAATCCACCCAAACACCTATGAAGGAATTAACACAGGTGGCTTTGTTCAAGACCTAGACGGACCTGTGGATGAAGAAGAGTTACGCAGGACTTATGGTGGTGGCAGTTTTCTGTTGGAAGCTATTCAATGTGATGCTAAAAATATCCCTAGACGCACAGACCAATACTATATCGCAATCAGTGGTGCCCCAAAAGTATATTTGGGGAAAGATGGTAAAGCTTACCCCTTTGCACACGATGAAGACCCAAATTACAACAATCCGTCTTGGAGAGAAGATAATATGCTTTTAGGCAAAAGAAAAAACATTGGGCGTGTTTCTAATAAGTTAGATGAAGAACTAGCATATTCTTATGGTAGCACTTCTACTAAAAGCACAGGTTACACTAATGGTCCTGCGGCAGTATTCAATTCGGCAGCCGAACTTTTTAGAATGACACAGAACCAACAACCACAAGCAAAAACCGATGATACCAAAACATTGGAGATTCTAAGAGCCGCCCAAAGTGATGTGCAAAATCAAATGGCGGCAACTGCAAAACAACAACAAGAGATTTATCAACAGATGCTTTCCGCAAAAGAGGCGGAAGTTGAAAGAATCCGAAGAGAGCAGGAAACTTTGATTGAAAAAACAGCAAGACCTCTTTCAGAGGCATTGAATACAATCTCTTCTAGGGCAGACAATGAGGTACAAGCATTGAGAGACCAACTCTTTAGACTAGAATCCGAGTATCGTGAGCGTGTGGCAGACTTCAAGGACGCCCAAAACAATTTGACACTACTCCATCAAAAAGAAAAAGAAGATATTCGTAATGGGTATATTCGACAAATCGAACTTTTGAAAAACGATAGCAATAATTTCTTCTTAAACTTCCAAAAAGAAAAAGAAGAGTTGAAATCACAACACATGACGCAATTGGAGGCAGTCAAACAGGAATTTAGGACAAGGGAACATGATTTACGCCAACAAGCAATGACCGCGGGTTCTGATAATCTACAAGCACTAAAAATCCAAATGGAGTCATTGAGGGATTCCCACCAAGCACAACTAAACAATGTTCAAAAAGATAGTCAAGCGACAATCAGTAATTTATATCAAGAAATCGCTAAACTTAGGGAAGATGCAAGGGAACGAGAGAGTAAGGCTCGTGAAGAGGCTCTTAAAAGAGAATCCGATCTAAAAATCCAACACATGAAAGAAATCGCAGATATTAGGGCAGACTACAATGACAGAATCAACAATGTGCGTGTAGAGAGTGATAAAAGAGAAAAAGAAGTTAAAGAAAATGCACAAAAAGCAGAAAAAGAGTTAAGGGAAAGTTCCCAAAAATCAGAAAAAGAATTGAAAACAACTTACGAAACAAGGGAAAGAGACCTTCGTGAGCGTTTTGAAGAGAAAGAAAGAACCAATAAAGAGACTCTTGAAGTGAAATATCAAACCACCATTGATAGCTTAAGAGAGAAATTGGAAGTTCTAAAATCTAATTCCGATGAAAAAGTTCAACAATACATCAAGGATACTGAGCGTAGAGAAAAGCATATGCAAGCGGCTCTCGAAACAAATTACAAGGCTCAAATGTCTATTGTGGAAGCCGAAAGAGATCGTTTGCGTAGTGAAGTAGAAACAATGAGAAGGGAATTAGACACTTCAAGAAAAGAACGCAAGGAAATGACAGACCCAATCTCCAAGCTAAAAGAAATCCAAAGTTTTAAAGAAAACTTACAGAGATTAGGATTCATGCCTGAAGAAGACCCCGAAGATGATCGTATTCGTCAAATTCAAACAGAATTGATGCTTTTGAAGAAAAAAGACGATGATGAAGATGAAGACGAAGACGAAAAGAAAAAGCAAGAACCTCCAAAAGATTTCCTAGGCAAGATTTTCCATTATGGACCATCTATCGCAGAAAACTTGGTAGTCCCTGTGCTCCAAAGGTTTGATTCAGCAACCAAAGTTGCAAATGACGCATTAGAAACTCAAAAGTTAGAATTGACCAATCAAGCTAAGATGTTGGAAATTAAGAGTCAAGAAATTCAACATGACAAGTTCCGGTTAGAGAAAGAAGTTGAAGTTTTTAAGAATCGTCAAGGGCAGATTATGAATCAAAACCTAGCGGCTCAAGCGATGCAGAATTTACAATTCGCCCGAAATCCCGCGGGTGATGGTGGGTTGGAACGTAGAAGGAGGAGTTTGCAAGAGCGTAGGATGGCAAGAGAAAGCATGGAACAACAAGCACCTTTAGCTGGTATTCCCCAAAACCTTGCACGACCAAACCAAAACCCCAACCCAATCCCACAAAGACCCCCACAAAATATTGGAATCGCATCCCCAACACAATTCCAACAACCCATTCCTCAACAACAAGTTAGGCAACAACCAATCCCCCAACAAGTAATTCCTCAACAGCCAATCCCCCAACAAGTAATTCCTCAAAGTCCTACGCCCAAAGTCTTAGGTGCGAACCCCACAACCCTTAACAGACCCGCACCAATTACATCTATGAATATGGATGTAGTAACACAAAGCAATGTCCAAGCTTTACCCACCAACCCTACGGCAACTGCAAGGAGTGTCCTTCAAGGGTTACCCACAAAGATTCCTACCAAAGTGCCAAGGGCGAGTATTAGGAAATCTACAAGAGCAACAAGTTCTAAAGATGGGAGTGTAGTTGTAGAAGAGGTCGAAATGGTTGGGATTTTAGGAGCAGATGCGGGCATTTTAGACGCTATTAACAACAGTGCAGAAGTTATTGATATTGAAGGTCACAATGTTATTGAGCATTTGATTGAAAATAACGATACAGAGCCAAACAAAAACTTGACAATTACAGAACCATTGAATACAAATATGACGGCTGCTACCGAAATCCAAACCACTAACCTTGCACAAGAGGCAATAGATATGACAGCAGAAATCCCAGAGGGCTTTGTTAAGTTAGCAGAGTTCGTACAACAAAGAATGGCAGACCATGATACCCCCGAAGGTGCTGCCACTAAATTAAAATTGGGCGTGTTTGCAGGCTTAGTTCCAAAAGAAGCTTTTAATGAGGCAATAAGCACACCATTTGAAGAACTTTATAGGCAAGTAAAGGTTGCTGCCGAAAAGAACGGATACTCTAAGGTGGTAACATCGAAGGGTGAGAGTTTTTGCCAACATCTTTACGATAAAATAAAGAAATAGATATATCTTACACAGAACAAAACCAAAAACTTTTGATTTCACAAAAGGCTTTTACATGAAAAAACCAATGCCACCTTCAGCGGCAACTTCCTTGTTTCCCGTGCCACCAAGTGGTCTTTCACATGACGCAAGTTTGAGTCCTGCACAAATCGATCTTTTTTCCGCCCCCGTATCTCCACCTGAGAATTTCATGAATATCATCGAACAAGAATTTGAAGATATTTATATTGATGACCATGTTATTGAGGCACGTGACGCGGGTGTAGGACAATCTGCAACACCTGACGGATTCGCAAAACTTTGTACCAAATGTTCAAATTATTGGAGATTGGAAACGATTGCACCCGTCAAAAACGTAAAAGAAGATGGAAGCCCTTACACAAAAATAGAAGAGCACTGTATCTTTGGCGACAAGCTTTTTGCTTTGTCCGATAGAGCGGTATTCACTTGTACAAGATTTAAACCCTAGTTTTAACACAACATTTCACACAAAGAGGTGCGTATGCAACAATCTGCAAATAACCCACAAAGCCCCCTTCAAGCACTTGTAGATCAAGTAAAAATGCTTGACGCAAACATTTCCGAAATCATTGCCAAAGATGGTCTAGAAGCAGTAATCAAGGATTATATTTGTCCTATTCTTAGTGCACTCACAAGTTCTCTCGATCAATCTTTTGTCGGTCTAAATGAAGTAGCGAAGTCCGCTTCTGTTGCTCTCGTTACTGCAGAAAAGACCCTTGCAGCAGAAGTTCTTTCCAATGTTGCAGATATTTCAAACGATTTGAGTATTGAATTTGTTGGTTTATTGGAAAGCCTACAAGAACACATCAAGCCTGAACATCAAGAAAGACTTATCGCTATCAAGGAACTTTTAGATGAACTACAAGAACAAGTAGAACCTTGGGCAGAATATGAAGATGATGAAGATGGTGATGACGAAGGCGAAGGCGAAGAGGATGGCGATGAAGAGGAATTTGAATATGATGATGAAGATGGTGATGACGAAGGCGAAGAGGAAGAAGGCACAACTACACAAAGCTAATCGTCGGCAATAAATAATATGTTCTTGTAACACATTATAAAAATATGAAATTAACTTTTATTTGAACAGAATTTAATATATAATCATGCACGCAATCAAACACCCATAAAGGAAATATGATGTGTGCTTTTATTCCTAAAGATGAACTTACTGTTACTACTTTGATATGTAGTTTAATATTCTTTCTTTTTGTTTGGCAACAAAGACGAACTTTAGCCTTAATACTAGACGAAAAAGAAACAGTATTATTTTCAATAGGCACTTTTACAACAACCGTATTTGCTTTGTTTTTATGTGTTCTTTGGCTCACAAGTTTAATACCCATCCCTATGATACTTTCTCAGGTATCCTTTTTGGGTTGGCAGATCAAAGATATAACTTCCAAACTTAGAAGAAAGAGATAAAAATGCCTCGCTATTTATATAAGTGTAATTCTTGCCAAGAAGAAGTCGAACTCAAGAAGTCTATGAACGACCCCCATTTCAAGGATTGCCCAATATGTCATAAAGAAAACACATTAGAACATATTCTTAGAAGTGGCAGTTTCCAACTAAGAGGTGGTGGGTGGTTTTCTCAGGGTTATGCGGGTGGTGGTCCTATAATCCCAAATGGCGGCAATGATGCTTGAACCTCATATAGACCCAATCACTTTTTTCGCACTAAGTACAATATGGCTTAGGGTGTATTACAAAGCATTTTCTGTAATCCAAGTCTCTTTAGGCGATATAAAAACAGATTACCCCAAATTAGACCCCATATTGAAATACTTTGAAATTGTTATTTCTGTTCTGTCGATCTTTTGTATATCGGCAATGATTTCGATGGAATACGCTGATTACCCTATTCTAGTATCTATTTACACAATCGTTTGTGGCACTGCATTGCTTTTAGAAGAAACAATGCTAGAAAACTTAAAAAAAATGTTGGAGAATATAACCAAAGATGACTGACAAAATTATTGCTTTTGACTGTGGACTTGCTTATGTAGGGGGTGCTATGTTTGAATATAGCACTAAAAAGATGGTAGAGTGTTACTATATCGATACAGGTATAGATGCAAGAGATTCTGCCGAACAAACTGCAGACCTCGTGGGGAAAATACACGAAATATTCAAAAACTATGTAGAAAATGCTCATATCATAGTAGAATATCCTGAGCAATACGCACAAACCCCTGCACCTAGAAGTTCTGTTCAGGGGCTAGCTTGCACGGGTGGTGGGATTGTTTCATTGTTGAAGAGACCTTCAAACAAAGTGGAATTTGTTTTACCGAAAGTTTGGAAAAAACAAGTCCCCAAAGACATAATGCTTGATAGAATCGTAGCAAGGTTAGACCCTACGGAAAAGGCTTTGTTAGAAAATAAAGCTTATGCCAAATACAAAAAACACAATGTGATCGATGCCATAGGCTTAGGTCTATACAAACTAGAAAGGTTATAAAGGTTTTTCCATGAGTGATTTTCTTAATGGTATTTTTAGGATTTGGGAAAAACTCCCTGCTGAGAGTAAAACTGCTTTTTCAGAAAATCTTACCGTAAAAGAGAAATCAGCAGTTAAAATTGGGAAACAACTACTAGAATATTATGTAGATGTGTCACAAGACTACAAAAGGAAAGAGGAGGAACGCAAAATCCAAGAAGAGGAATTTTTGCGACAAAAAAAGCAGGGTAAAAAGAAAAAGGGGCAGACAACAAGTTCTAGTTCTAACCAAGCAGAGACCTCTTACGGAAATAACGCAACAAGCAGTAACCCCTTAGATGCTTTTTTAAAAAACATCCCCCCTGAAGTGCTCCAAAGTGTTGTGGTGGGTATGGCACAAGCTTTTCAACAAAAGGAAAATGTGATACCCCCAAATAGTCCACAACCTACAAGAGCCCCACAACCCCAAAACACAAATTCATCCGAAGAGGATTTTATTGATGTAGAATGGTCGGAAGTTGCACCTAGCAATAAGCCGAATAGAAAATAGACCGTTACCAAAAATAATATGTTTGAGTTTTATATCCTATCTTATAAAATAATTTAAAAGCTTTCATTTATAGGAGGGTATATGCTTGTATCTGTTTTCAATTGGAAAACTTTAGATTATGATTATTATGAAACACCTGAAACACCTGATTATGGTGGTTGGTATGAACTTCAAGGTTTGGGCATTGGGACTCAAGCTAGTGCAAGTGGTGTTGGAATGGATATCGAAGATGCCTTGCCTAATTTGCCTGAAAATGCTACATTTGCGGGAACGGGACCTGTGGCAAGGGGTCGTATTTGTATCCGTAGGGACAATAGAGATCGTGGGGAACGAAAAGCTACGATGGGTGCTGTTTTCCCAAGTTCAAGACTTGTGAATCTACAAACAATGCCCGCCCCTTTGCGTCAGAAATACCACCAAGATTGGACACCAAATCAGTTGGATTACTCGGGTGCAAACCTACTCTCTGTGCCACAACCCCAAGGCTTTAATGCTTTAGAGGGTATTCCGGCTGAAAATGTCAATGCACCTAGATATGTCCAACATAGTTTGGGTGACCCAAATACACCTACACCCAACCCTGCTCCACAAGAAATACCACTTGCACTATTCGTTGTGCCTGTGCTTGCAGGTGCTTTGGCGGGGTATTTTGCGGCATCTCGAACCGAAGGTATGACATCTAAACATTGGATTTCTGCCCTAGGCTTTTTAGGCGGTGTAGGTGCAGGTATTGCACTTGGTAGAGAATACGAAGGCTACAAGATATCTACAATCAATGCGACCGCACGGGCAAACCAACAAAATACAAACAATTCATAAATAAGATAGGGAGTGAAGATAATGAAAACTCGTAAGAATTACTTTTCTGAAGAAGAACAGAAAATAATGAAAACAAAATATAGTAGGGATGAGATGAAAGAAAACCCAAATTCATTAGAAGGAATGATGATGGGATTTCAAGGTAGACCCCTACATTACTCGGAAGATAGGGATTTTGAGGCACAATTCCCAACACCCACACTAGCTAACCCATTCGGTGTTGCTAAAGTTGTTTACTATGATTCCGACAAAAGAGACCCCGCATCACCCTATGGAGAAGGTAAGCAAGGTGTGATGAAAAGGTTTGTACATGAACATGATAAAAGACCTGTGTTGTTATATGAAATCACAAGTAGGACTTCTCATAGACCTAGTATGTCTACAACTGAATTTAACAAGCATAAAAAGAAACACGCTTGTTATGAATTGCCAAGTGAGTGGCCGGAGAAATGTGCATGGATTGGTAAACTTGTTTCCATTGAATATGAAACCCCGTCAGGTCTTGCCCAAGAAACTTTTGACCGTTTTGATTTATATGTTTGGGAAGATACAAAAACTTTGATGGCCGTGCCTTCTTTTGGTAGTATCTATCAAATTTTACTATGGAGAGGTCCGGACATGAAAGTTAATTGGCGAGGTATCATCCATTAGTATTAGTTTAAGCACACCATATTATTGAGGAAACATTGTATGACAGATATGAAAACTCGTGAGATTCGTGAAATCCGAAGAGCAATACCTTCTGCGGCTAATCAAGCAAGCCGTAGATCGGAAGATACTTTAGTCGCTTCTAACAAAGAAGAGAAACCAAAGATCATAATTCAAACAAACCTAACGGATGTAAGATGTGGGCATTGTAATGCACTTCTTGCGAAAGCATCATCGGGTAGTGTTTTAGGTATTGTTTGTGGGCGTTGTAAGACTTATAATTTCGTGGAAGTTGCTAATCTATAATTTTTTTGTAATTTTTTTGTAATTTTTTTGTCGATATGTTTGACACATTTTATCCTGATTCATATTCTCTAGCTTATAAAGGCACGACCTATTTTATACTATTGAGGGACTTTTGATCCCCTTAAAAAAATGTATTTCATTTTGAAGGGGACTAAATGGAGATTCGGCAAAATCCTTATGTAACACAATTGGCGATTGCTCGACCAAACCCCTTTCAAATGGATTCAAAAACATCCAAAAGAAAGGAGAGCAAGAAAATGCTGTTAGGCAGATCAAGTTCTATGCGAGCACTTGGCTCCGCACATCATAATCCGGCTCCAACCTCTGCGTTGGGTGATGCAAGTTTAGCAAAGAGGTTAGAGTTGCAAAAAGCAATAAGTCGAATGGAAAAAGAAGCTTCTTCGAGTGGTAAATCTATTTCTACTCCAAGTAAGGCGGGCACTTCTGTATCCAAGGCACCCAAAACTTCAGCAACAAAGGCCTCAAGTTCATCCCATGAGCCCACTTTAGCGAGTGGGTTTTTCCAAGGCGAGGAAGACATGAGTCGAAGTGTTTCCAAAAACCCAGCTAAGAGAAGAACTACTCTAAAGTCTGCTGCCAAAGGCAGTGGTGCAAGAAAAGGTTTAGTATCTAGCGTAATGAAACAAGAGGGGGCTGCTAAAGTCAAAACATTAAATAAGGCTAATATCAAGACATTGGTAAGCCAAATCAATTTAATGAAACAACAATATGAACTTAGCGGAAGTCCTAGCTTAAAGAAGAAACTCGATAGAGCAGTTTCTCAATTAGGCAAACTCCAAGGTGTCGTTCGCAAAGATTTAGACCGTTTAGATGAAGCGTCAAAAATCTTAGCCAAAGCCAATCCTTTAAAAGGTGGTAGTATGTCCGCTGTAAGCAACCCAAAGAAGAAAAGTTCTTCAGCAAAAAAGAGCACTGCTAGAAAAACATCTAGTGCTATTTATGAAAAACTTTTAGCCGACTTAAAGAAGGCTAGAGCAGCAAAAGCTGCAAAGAAGAAGACTGCAAAGAAGACTACCGCCCGTAAGTCTTCTGCTAAAAGACTTCATCGTAATCCCTTAGAAGCTATCGAAACAGCATTAGCAGGTTTAGAAGGTCTTGAAGGTATTGAGAATGGTCGTAGAAAGAAGAAAGCAACCCGTAAATCTTCTGCTCGTAAGACCACCGCTCGTAAGGCAACCACACGTAGAAACCCCGGCACTGGTTTGATTGTTGTTGGCACAGAAAATCCACGTAGAAAGAAGAAAGCAACACGCAAAGCTTCTACACGTAAGACCACTGTTCGCAAGGCAACTACACGTAGAAATCCCGGCACTGGTTTGATTGTTGTTGGCACAGAAAATCCACGTAGAAAGAAGAGAGCAACTCGTAAATCTTCTGTTCGTAAGACTACTGCCGTTAGAAGAACTACACGTAGAAATCCCGGCACCGGTTTGATCGTTGTTGGTACAGAAAATCCACGTAGAAAGAAGAGAGCAACTCGTAAATCTTCTGTTCGTAAGACTACTACCGTTAGAAAGACACGTAGAAATCCTGAAGTTACTATCAGACCCGTAGGTGGTTTAACAAATCCACGTAGAAGAAAGAAAGCAACACGCAAGGCTTCTGCTCGTAAGACTACTGCCGTTAGAAAGACACGTAGAAATCCTGAAGTTACTATCAGACCCGTAGGTGGTTTAACAAATCCACGTAGAAGAAAGAAAGCAACTCGCAAAGCTTCTTCTCGTAAGACTACTGCTGTTAGAAAGACACGTAGAAATCCTGAAGTTACTATCAGACCCGTAGGTGGTTTAACAAATCCACGTAGAAGAAAGAAAGCAACTCGCAAAGCTTCTTCTCGTAAAACTATTGCTCATAGAAAGACACGCAGAAATGCAGCACCCGCAGTAGTTAAAGATAGCTTCACATTCTCAGCAAATGCTCGTAAGAGAAAATCTTCTCGTAAAGCATCTACTCGCAAAGCTACTACTCGTAGATCAGCAACTCGTAGATCAGCAACTCGTAGATCAGCAACTCGTAGAAACCCCATTCCTGCTACAACAAGAGATTCTTTCAGCATCAAGTTGAACCCAAAAAAGAGAAGTTCAGTTGCCAAGAAAAGAACATCTTCTTTGAAGAGAATGGGTGGTCTTAGCAGATCAGTAGTTGAAGCTTTAAGACATTTTGGTCCTGATTTTGTAACCATTCATAGAGGTGGTCGCAACACAACAATTAAGGCTCAAACAAGTTCAGCGGAATACAAGCAAGGAAAAGCTAAGGGTTTATATGGTCGTTTTGCACACTTAAGTGGCAAAAAGAATACCCCATATTCACTCAACATTCGCTCTTTGCATAGCATGGTAGGTGGCACACCTTCCGTAGCAGATATCCAAAAGGCAGTAAATGTATGGGCGGGTGCTCATGCAGGTGGTCATTTGGGTAAAAAAGCAGCCGCAAACCCCGCTACTCGTCGTAAGAAGAGATCAACTGTTGCTGCGAAGAAAAGACGCACAACTACAAGAAAGAGTGCTAAAGGTAGAAAGAGCGTAAAGGGTAGAAAGAAATCAACTCGTAGAAACCCCATGCCTGCTACAACAAGAGATTCTTTCACACTCAAGTTGAATCCAAAGAAACGCAGAAAAACTTCTTCTAAAAAGAGAAAAGCATCTGTTAAGAGCACTAGAAAGACTTCATCTTCAAAGAAGAGAAAGTCATCTGCTAAGAAGAAACATCATGCAAGAAGAAATCCAGTTCAAGCCTTACGCATGAATCCTATGGGTTACGCATTAATGCACCACAATCCATTAATGCCAACCATGGGTAGCTATGGTGTATTGACTGCCAGAGAATTACATAGTAATCCTGCAGAAACAAGCATGGGTATGAAAGTAGCTATCGGTGCGGGTTCATTCCTCGCCGGTATGGTTGCAAGTAACACTCTCGTAGGTATTGCTCATGGAAATGACACTGTTGATACAGCATCTACTGGTTATATGCTCAAAGAATACGGTATCCCCGTAGCACTTACCGCAGCTTTAGCAGGTGCTTACCATGCAACAGCCGAAGAGAACCGTTCCGACGCTCTCAAAGTTGGTGTTGCTAGTGCTATCGCGGGTATTGCAGGTTCTGTTATTGCAAGAAATGTTGTCAGTGTTGAAAACATTTTCGCAAACATCCCCGGTTTGAGTTGGTTATTAAATGCGGGTTCTGAAAAGAACTCTCGTTTCAAAGCCGTAAGTGGTTATTTCCCACAAAACGGTTATGTACCAACCGGTCGTTTTATCCCTGAACCTCCCGCTGCGACTTTAGAAGGATATATGTCTGATGCCTACCAAGGTTTAGAAGGTTATTCTGATATGGGTCGTTACGGTTTGACTCCTACAAGTGGTGTGTCTGACATGGGTCGCTATGGTTTGACTCCTACAAGTGGTGTGTCTGACATGGGTCGCTATGGTTTGACTCCTACAAGCGGATTTTCGTTTGACGACGACGGTTTAGATGGGTATATTCCAACAGGGTCTTATGGCGATTTTGCTGATGACTCTGAACATGATTTTGACTTCAATGAAGATGAGGACGATATGAGAAGTAGATTGAATGGTTACCATACCACCGGTGCTTTAGTACCAATGGCTGAGGATACAGAAGGTTTTGTTTTATCCTCTCAAAATGTTAAGGCACCAACCCGTATCGGTGCTGAAGGCTTAGACATTCAAACTTTAGCCCAAGAGTTAAAGGAAGTAGAAGCCCTCGATGTAAATGCAAGAAAAGCTGAAGGCTTACCTGACATTGAAAATGTAGATGTTGCTATCATTCGTGCTACCCCTTACTATGCACGTGTAATCGCCGATTCAAACTTGGGTTATATCCTCAAGGCATCTAGCGTTGTTAAAGGTTCCTACATTGTAGGTCTTTATGTTGGTCCTGATTCACTCCTATTCAATACTGGTATGGGTGCTAAAGACTTAAACATTCCTCATGGTGCAAGAACTGCAAGACCCGCAGGTATTTTCACCAATACCGTATTCTCTTCTGTATTGCCAGCAGTAGATGGTAATGTTGTTTGGGCTGGTGGTGACGAAGGCGATTTCTAGGAATTAGTTGAAAACTATTGAAGTTAAACACAATAGTCAATAAGCTATTCCCCTCGTCCCAACCCCTAAACAGGAGAAATTTATTATGACAAGAGCAAAAAATAAAGCCCGTGGTGGCTCAACAGCCGCTACACTAGGCATCGAAAGAGATATTGCTCAGAAGAAGCGTGATTTGAAGGATATCGATAGAATCATCGAGCAAGCTAAGCGAGATGAAAAGTCTAGACGAGGTGGAGAACTTGTTGGTAAAGTTCCACCTATGTTCTTAGATATTCCTGACTCAATCATCGGTGGAGCTGAGACTTATTTCCAAGAAATCCTTTCATCTACTTCTAGAAACTTCGCAAGGGCTTTCGGTGAAGTGAAAGGTGCACGACAACTACAAATCGAGGCTTTCCGTCAATTTGAACAAGCAAGAGATACTGAAACACAAGAAGATATGGATTATATCACCATCGCTTCACACGTTGTGGTTCTAATCGCTTTCCATGTTGTAAGTATTGCAGAAACCAAGGGTTTTGGTATCGTAGATCAAAAAGGTTTAGCGAAATTAGCGGTAAGCACTTTCCGTGCATCTTTTACCAACGCAACCCCTAAGAATATCACCGACAGTTTGAAAGCTGTATTACTCGCAACTTACACCCCTGTTAGTATTGCTGCTGACGAAATTGGTAAATTATTGGGTATCGCTGGCAACATTCAGGCTCTCGTATATCCTTTGAACCTTAATTGGATCAAAGCTAAAGAGAAGATGATTGCTAAGAAGTATATCGGTGCTACTGAAAAAGCTGAATTTTTGAAAAAGCCAGAAGTATTACTTGCTTATCGTAAGTATGCATCTTCACACGATCCAAAAGACAGTGTAGCTTTACCATCTCAAATCTCAGCACAAACTAATGCAGCTGCTTTAGTTGCTTTTTTCCAAAGCAGTCCTACATATTCTCTCGAAGACACTTTCTTGTTCTACAGAGCGGCATTCAATGCTAGTAGCAATGTAAGAAAAGAAAGCCAAAAGAAGTCTATCGAAGGTAAACTCCAAGTTGTTGCTAGAGCATTTGATTCTTTCATTGAAGAACTTAGAAATTCTTTCTTCCATGATTCCGTATCCGAAGCTTTAGCATTTAAGAAGGACTATCTTGATCTTCTTAAAGGCAACCCCACAGACGAAGACTTTGCATCAGCTACCTACTTGATCGCTCAAGCTAAAAATACTGTCGTTTTGGATTTCACATTGGTTAGTTCAACAGACTACTTAGCGAACATTCAAAACCTTGGGCAAGAAGTTTTCTCAGACTTAGATTTGGTAGAACTTTTAGCTGCCACGGGATCTACTGTGGATGCAGCAGACAAGGGTGTTTGGAATGCTTTCCAAAAGATAGAATCCTTAGACCATGATCTTGCTGTTGATGTACTCGGTGCAACAAAGGCTACTCAAATCGAAGATGCCCTAGAAGAAGCATTCAAGAAATTGAAGTCCGAAAACGTAGGAAAGAGTCTTGCTAGTAATGTAACAAGCGACTTCACCACTCAAGCGAACAAGTTGTTACAAGCTAGTCTCCAAGAGATCGCAACGAATTACAATGAGACCTTCAAAGAAGAAATTACAGGTGGTGCTGGTGCCGTAACAACCAAAGCTAAGATGGAAACCACTGTTACCCCACAAGTGGTTAAAATCCTTAGCCGCATGGTTGAAGGTTATGTAAGTGACGCCGCAGGAAAAGAACCTTTTGGGGCTGATGCCACAGATAAGGAAAAGCTTAAAGTAGGTTGTGTTCCTGAGTTCAATGATGATGCGATTATTATCCTTGCAGAAGGTGATTCAATCGATATTTACAATCCAGATACTGACGAGTTCGGTAACCAAGATGTAGATATTGAATTAGAACAACTTCGCCAAGAATGTATCGCAGACAGCATCCCAAACCACTTCTTTGCAGATGTTGAAAACTTCATTGTTGACAGTGCTGAAGTTTTGCAAGTGGTTCTCGATTCTATCTATCAAGAAGCTTTGCGTGATCCTGACATTGCGATTTTCAACAATCCTTATGAAATCAAGTATGGCACAGGTGCTCTCATTGGTATCGGTGCGGGTGCTATGGTTGGAACTCATGCAATCACTGCTCTTTCTCAAAGATTGTTGAACTCTGAGGGTAAGACCGAAGGTGGTGCTTTCTACGCTGCAGAAGGTATTGCACCTCTCGCAGTTGCCGCAACAGGTTTCTACCTACATAACCACTCTATGGAACACGGGCAATTAGGTATCCCCCTAATGGCAGGTGCTGCTAGTAGTGTGTTATTGCGTATTCTCACTAGAATGTATGCTGATGTTGGTGTGTTCAAGTATTTAGGTGCTATGCCCGCTCAACTCATTGGTGATAAGACTTTCGATGCCCAAAGTAGTGCTCCTACTAGTGGCTTTGGTCTATATAATGCTAATGGGATGGGCAGCGGTTTTTTTGACCAAGAGGGTGTAGACAATCTAGAAGATTATGCGGGACTCGGTCGTTATGAACAAGTCCCTATGCATGACCCCTTTTGGACCTACAACCCTCCAACAGAAATCAGCTACAACCAAGCTAATAAGATGATGGAACAAAGTGGTGCAATGTATGCTGCTCCTGCAGGACTTGGTCGTTATGAACAAGTTCCTATGCATGACCCATTTTGGACTTACAATGCTCCAACAGAAATTAGCTATGACCAAGCCAACAAGATGATGGAACAAAGAGGGGCAATGTATGCTGCTCCGGCGGGTTTCGATGGTCTTGATGGTCTTGATGGTATCGATGAAGAAGAAGTTTTGGACATCCTCGACAATGCAGAACCTTTAACTTCCCATGAAATCATGGAAGAGGGTTTGCATGGTTATGTAGATGAAACCGTGATTCAACTTAGACCTGCATCAGCACAAAAAGTGCAAAATGCAGGAGCAGGTCAAATCATTGGTCAATCTAAAAAGATTCCAAATACCATGCTCCTTCATGTAGGTGGTTCTGAGATCGGCGTGACAGGTATGGAGGGTGGTATTGTCAAAGAATACAACCCAAGTCTACCTTCCGGCGATTGGGGTGCACCCCAAATTCTCGATGCACCTGCAAACAATGTGAATACATCAGGTCTTTTCAGTAGAGGTGCTTTCTCTTCAAGATTGCCCAATATTAACGAAGAATTTGATTACTAATCACAAGCAAGGCTGATAAGTAGGTCATGAAAAGGGTTGCCGAAAGGTGACCCTTTTTTATTTGTGTGGAATTACCGACAATTTATTGATTTTTTGTTTGACTCAAATTTTCATTTCCGTAAGCTAAAGGGAAACAAGTAATCCGATTTGTTTTCAACAAAACTTTAAGACAACGTGTCAGTTGTCAAGGAGATTTAGCATGGCTAAAGTTCTAGGCTTACGTCAACAACGTGTCCAATTCTTTTACGACACAGATTTCAAGACCCAAGGTGCTACCGTAGTGTCTGATAATGCAAACTTTGCTCGTCCTGAAAAGATTCTATTCGCATCAGTAAGTGGTCAAGGCGATTTATCTCGCACCAACTTAGTTACCCCAGGGCAATTAAGTTCTGACCAAACATTCTTGACCTTTGCAGTTCGTCACGAATTGACATTCTTCAAGGCTAACAATGTTGGTATTCAAGGTGCTACTGCTCCTTCTTTACAAAATGTTCAAGAACTTTCAATTTGGGTATTGGCTAACAGTTCATACCAATACAAAGTTTCTGAAAAGGTTGAATTTGAAGGTCCTCTCAGCATGACTCCTGCTGGTGGTGGTTCTTGGGGTTATGTCAATGACAGCACCAATCCTTTGATCGTAAATGGTGAACCTGCTGCTCCAAGCATCTATGTTCTTCCTTTACCAATCGCCGTAACCAAGCGTCAAGCTATCCAAATGATCGAAAAGAAAGCCGTATTTAACAACATCGATGTTGCCGCTGCAATTAACGGCTTCACCGGTGGTAAGTTACTTCGTGCTTATATCGATGGTTACAACACACGTGACGTTCTCTAATATTCAAAAAGAGAGCATCTGCTACTGAGGGGTTGCCGAAAGGTGACCCCTTTTGTTTTGGATCAAAAAAAATCGAAATATTTTTCATTTTTTGTTTGACTCAAATTTTCATTTCCGTAATCTAAGGGAAACAGGCAATTCGGCTTGTTCTAAAAATGAAACTTTAAGACAACGTGTCAGTTGTCAAGGAGATTTATCATGGCTAAAGTTTTAGGCTTACGTCAACAACGTGTTCAATTCTTTTATGACACAGATTTCAAGACCCAAGGTGAAACCCTTTCTTCAGACAATGCAAATTTTGCTCGTCCTGAAAAGATTTTGTTTGCTACCGTAAGTGGTCAAGGCGATCTTTCTCGTACTAACTTAGTTACCCCAGGGCAATTAAGTTCTGACCAAACATTCTTGACCTTCGCAGTTCGTCATGAATTGACATTCTTCAAGGCTAACAATGTTGGCGTTCAAAATGCGACCGCTCCTTCTTTACAAAACGTTCAAGAACTTTCAATTTGGGTATTAGCTAACAGTTCATACCAATACAAAGTTTCTGAAAAGGTTGAATTTGAAGGTCCTCTCAGCATGACTCCTGCTGGTGGTGGTTCTTGGGGTTATGTCAATGACAGCACCAATCCTTTGATCGTAAACGGCGAACCAGCTGCTCCAAGCATCTATGTTCTTCCTTTACCAATCGCCGTAACCAAGCGTCAAGCTATCCAAATGATCGAAAAGAAAGCTACATTCAATAACATTGATGTTCCTGCTGCGATCAATGGTTTCACCGGTGGTAAGTTACTCCGTGCTTACATCGACGGTTACAACACCCGCGACGTTCTCTAATCCAAGAGAATGGGTGTAAGCCCCAAAACGCTTACAAAAAATCTGTGTATGAGAACCTTAGACTTATACATAGGCTAAGTAGTAGTTAGTAGTAAGTAGCACATACCTAGCGATAGGTAGTAGAAAAGGCGGTCGAAAGACTGCCTTTTTTATTTTAAGCTTTTGATTTTTTCAAGGTTTTATTGATTATCTTTGCTTTTTTATGATATGTCTATTATTCTCTTTTGAAAGTAATAAGAGGTAATCCATGACGAATACTACACCCCCACCCGTAGATACAAAACAGCCACAAGCTAGTCCTCAAGCTACACCACAAGAAGTGGTTAAACTTGAAGATTTAGAAAAGCAAGTATTAGAACTTTCGGATTCTGTCCAAAAGCAAAATATAAGTCAGTCCCAATTCCAATCTTCCATGCTTACAATCCAACAACAACTCAGCACATTGAGAGCAAGTGTGGATTCGGAAAAACAAAGACAAAAAAGCACTCTCGAACAAATGTCGAGAATATTAGGGTTATTGAAAACCACAGTAATGCCTAAATACAAGAGTGTGGAAGATGTTCCAGGTATTAGGATTCCTAGATGGTTTGATGTGGTCTTAGATTTTTCAATGGGGTTTGAAAATGCATATCAAAATTTGACGGGAATTCTAGAAAAAGGGTCTCCGTTCGTCCTTAGTGCGACACAGTCTATTAGTATTGGTCCAGAGGGGCCTTTTATTGTTACGCAAATTACCCCCCTAATTCAAATAACCGGTCCACTACTCTCTAATCGAGCGACTTTTGCAGACAATGTACCTGAAATAGGTCGAATAGTCCCCGCAACAACATATCATCAAGTCGTAAACAATTTGGGAAAAACAATTAATCTAGGCCTCGGTTATAATACCCCATCTTTGTCTGCTTTAGCGGGAAGAACTGCAGGGTTATTGGATAGAGGGGTTCTTAACGATTTGAGTGAGTTTAATGTATCAATAAAGGTTGCGGGTAATGGTAGATTGTGGACGGACACTCCTATTCCCACAGCAGACCTCTTTGGTACGAATGGTTACCCTACTTTCGTGGGCACACAAGGGATTTTTGAAAAACTAGATCGTATTCAAATTACTGCTATTGTAAAAACGGATTTAGGAAATCCTGATGCAATTTTTGCGAATGTTCAAAACCGAAAACTAAGAATATGTTTTCATGGATACCAAATTTTAAACCCTATCACGCTCTGTGATGTTCTCGGCTACTAAAAACAATAGGAGTTAATATGACTATAAACATGACTTTAGATGAAATAGAATTACACTTGAAAAGGGTTAGAGAGTCTTTTCAAAAACAACAAATTACCCAAACACAACTTCAAACCACACTAACCAACCTTCAGCAACAGATCGGTGCAATCAAGAGCACTGCCGATTCTGAATTAAAGAACTTGGATAGCGAAGTTTTCAAGCTAACAGAAACTCTTAGATTGTTAGGCACAAACCTAAACCCAAGGTTCAAGACAATTGAGGATATTCCGGGTATTCGTACACCTAAATGGTATGAAGTGGATGTTGCATTTGAATATGACGACAATGCCGAAAGAGTAGCATCTATTCAAATTAATGCAGAAGGTCCTTTTGTAATTACCCAAGTAACCGCTTTTTGGGAATATCTAGATTTAGATTCCGATCATTTCGCAAATCCCGCAAATGTAGGTAATACCCCAAATAAAAGAGTTGTGCCTTGCACTGCATATCCTATGATAGTTAACAACCTAGGGATTACAAACACCACGGGCACAGGGTACAACACTCCTAGTTTATCTCAATTGACAAACACCGTTGGTACAAACGACGAATGGGGTCCCCTTAGCGATATCCCTGAGTTCGATTTCCAAATCGAAATCGGTGGTAGCGGTCGTTTTTGGACAAACCAACCTATCCCCGCCGCCGTGCTTTATGGGTATGGTGGGCAACCTATGTATTTAGGTGTTCAAGGATGGATTGAAAGATCAGACAGATTAGTTGTTCATGCTATCCCCTTGTTCAACCTAAGAAGTAAAGGCACAGTTAAGATGTGTTTCCATGGTTACCAAATCCTTACTCATGCAAGTATTTCCGAAGCACTTGGCTACTAATTCCGAAATAGGATGAAACAATGAGTATTGAAGAAAAAAACAAAAAAGTCTCCGAAGATTTAAAACAAGTAAGTGGGACTGTGCAAGGGCAACTCCAAAGCCAAACCCAAATGCAAAATGCACTACTTGAAATTCAAAGATCAATCGGAGATTTTAAAAAAGAACTATCCGAACTATCAACTGAGAATGTAGGTAAGATCGACGATTTTGCCAAAGAAATCAAACTTCTTGCAAATGCTTTACAACCTGAAGTTCGTGATCTCGATAGTATACCGGGGGTCAGGACACCGAAATGGTATCAAGCAATCATCTCTTTTGATTATAGGGATAATGCCGAAAAGTTCACATCTATAGATGTAAATCCTGAAGGACCTTTTGTGATTACGCAGATCACACCTTTGTGGATTGTAGGCGATGGTCGTACTACGATTGGTGGAAATTTAAAAGAGTATTTCGTCAACGGTAACTTACTTAATGCAGATGTTATAGCATCGGGTAGAACTTTACCTTGCACGGCATTTCCGATGATATCTAAGGCACTTGGTTATACAAATACAGATGGCAGTGGGAGTAATACACCTTCTATGTCACAACTTTTTTACCGTGCACCTAATACTGACCCTGATACTTGGGGGGTTTTGAGCGATATCCCCGAAGTATTCTTCCAAATACAAGTAGCTGGCACAGGCAAGTTTTGGACGAATCAACCTGTTTCTGCAGCGGCTTTTTATGGGTATTTTGGGCGACCTCTAGATGTGGGTGTTTTAGGTTGGGTGGATAGAGGAGATAGGCTTACAATATCTGCAACCCCTTCTGTAACTATGCCACATTTGGGAAGAGTATGTGTGGTATTCCACGGATACCAAATTCTCGGTGATGTTAGCATTAGTAAAGAACTAGGCTATTAAGGAGTTTTTATGATAGATATAACCGAAGAATTGAAAAATTTTGGCGAGCAACTTTCCGAATTCCAAAAGAGCACATCCCAAATGACCAATTTGATTAGTGCTACACAAGAGGGGCTAGAACTTCAAAAGAAAATGCTTGGCACTCGTGTGGATTCTTTAAAAAAGAAAATGCATGAACTAGATGATGATATGAAAACCTTTCAAAGGAAACATCGAATCAAAACAATAGAAGACCTACCCGGTATCAAGATACCTAAATGGTATGTTGTTGATTTACCTTTTGAAGCTTTAGCTGATATGAACACGGAAGTTACAAGATCAGTAATTATCAATGCAGAAGGTCCTATTGTTATTACACAAATCAACCCCGTGTGGCAAATCACACAAGATAGCGTCCCCGAGGGGGAATATGCAGCATTTTATTTTTGCAACCCAAATAGACCGGGGTTTAATCCTACAAGCTTACCTACTAATAGGGTAGTTCCTTGTACGGCTTTCGCAAACATTGTCAATACGCTCGGTCGCACAAACACGGTGGGACTTGGGTATCAATGGCCAAGTTTAAACCAACTCCTCGCAGACCCCTATCAAGGTATAAGTTTTGATGGGGGGATTCCTCGTGGTGTGCTCTGCGACCTACCTGAGATTGCATTTCAAATTGAAATTATTGGGAGTGGTCGCTTTTGGACAAATGATTTTATCCCCGCTCCTGCATTCTTTGGTTACGATGGTAAGCCTTTATACTTAGGTATTTCAGGATATGTCGGTCCTACAGATAGGCTGAAAATCACAGCCAAAACCACAACTAAAAGATATGCGGCGGGTAAAGTCCGTTTTTGTGTCCATGGCTATGAAATCATAGGCAAGGTAGATATTGCCCAAGCATTAGGTTACTAAGGAGATTGATATGACAAACCCAAATATTCCAAAGCAGGGTGGGGACAAAAAAGCTAACACGCCCGAGTTGCTTTCCCTCAATGATATAGAACAAAATCTTAGGCAAAAACCTAGACTTAATGAAGTGAAGGTTGATGAGCACTTCCCCGAGCCAATTATCAGTCAAAACACATTTTACTCAAACTTCCCTCCCCCTTCGGCAATCGCTTTCGCAAGAACTTTTTCAGAATACGAAATACTTGCTACATATGGGAAAAAGATTAATTTGCCCTTCTTCCAAATCCCCCCAAAAAGATTTTTGTTGGTAAACTCTTTTATTTGTAGACTTTACAAAAAATATACAACAGGCCCCCGCCCAAATCTATTCCCCGTTGGGGATGAAGAAACCTTTCCGTTTAGTATTGGTTTTAACTTACTTGCCAACCAAGTGAACAATACCTTCTTAACAGGACATAATAGAGGTCCGGACTTGTCTATCCTTAATAAAGAACTTTTGGGATATTACTACACATACAACCAAAATGTGCTTGTTAATGGTGCTCAAACCCCTTCCTTTTTATTGTTTGGAGAAAACCAAACCCTCAATGTAACGATTGCATGGGAAGATTTCCCAACGGCAGCAGACTATCCTGCTGATCCGACTTATGGGGCTTTTACAGGCTTTTTACCCGTATTCTTTGTGGGAGGTTATTTACTTAATTCCACAGATTATTACAGATTCCTAGCGAGTGCATCGTCTGTTGACCTACCCCAAACAAAAATATAATCTCATTCCAAAATACAGAATATAATCGTCATTCAAAACAATTACGCTTGACATTCATTTATATAATACCTACAAATAGACAATCACAAATACGATTTTTACAAGGATTTATACATGAAATCTTTATTACCAAGCTTTGAATCCGACCTACATAGTTCGTGCAAGACAGAACATATCGCACTAAACTATACGGAAGAAACTTCGGGGGAAAGCAAGATACTGATCAGTGATGCTTATTTATGGACTGCACCCGACAATACCACGATTTGTACGGCACTTGTATTACCTTGCCCTAATTGTGAATACCCTATTATCATTCGACCCGATCAATTCGCACTAAACTTCGATAGAAATGGTATTACCCTAAATCAAAAGGTTTCTTGCCCTTCTCGTTGGAAAAGAATGGAAGGGACTTTGGTTGAATCCGATGAAGAGGGTAATCCTATTATTATCCGTTGTGGGTGGTCTTGTAAAGGCATTGAAAACTCTAGAGTAAGGAATAACAAACATGGGCAGACATGATACTTGGAAATTAAAAGATCAGTTCAAAAAGCATGATCCTACCAAACAAGCACAAGCACAAAAAGGTAGAATCGCTACAAATCATTTCGGCAGACCCGAGGGTATGGTGTTATATGGCTCAGACCAAACATCACAACTTGAGTTCGCAGTGGATTTAGACTTCCAACAAGTAAATGTTGGAACACCCGACAAACCTAACATCCTCACAACCGTAGCGGGTATGCAAATGCTTTGCCCTCGTTGTGGAAGTCCTTTGTATATCAAAGGGCTTGTAATGGGTGGTAGAGAAATTGTTGTGCATTGGGACAAACTCATTCAATCCGAAATTGATGGGTTGTTTAGACCTCTTGTGAGTATTGATGGTCCTGTGGGCTGTGATTACTATGATTCCGAAATGACAGAAATGGGTAAAGCATCTGCGTCATCTATCATCTTACGATGTGGGTGGCGTGGTGGGATTATCAATGGGCATTGTTTCGACCATGTGATTGCGAACCTTTCACAAACAGATTCTAGCCCCAAAGAAGAACCTAAGAATATCGATCACTTGTTAGAAGAAGCGGGGATTGATACTAAGAACTTCGATTGGGATAAGCTTGGCAAAGATTCCCAAGCCACAGACAACGACAAAAAAGAAACTCCTACAACAAGTGTAGTTTCCACTGAAAGCACAAACAAAACAGATACCCCTTCCGAATAGGTCTTTGTTTTCATTTACAGAATATTTTTCACAATCCAACCCTAATACAACGGAGTTTTTGTATGGCAACCTATGTAGGTCGATTAGATGAAATCACTTTAGGCTATGCTCAAGCAGGGCTAAATTACTTAATGGCATTGTATTCAGCACAAGAGCCTGTTACCCTAATGCCTGTTTCGAGAACATTGAATTGGAGCACTTTACCAAAATGGTGTCAGCCTTTAGCGATTTGGACAGGTAAGACAGGTGTGGCAAGAGATGTGGGTTTCTTACACCATACGCCCGATACAATCACAGCAATGCCCCAAATGGCAAAGATCAATTTGGGTTTGACTACCCTAGAAACAAGTGAAGTGCCTCATTGGATTATCAAAGATTTGAATGAAGCAGACATTCCTGCACTTGTTGTCCCATCCGAATTTAACAAAAAGCAATTTGAAGATTCAGGATATGAGAAGCCTATTTATGTTGTGCCCCATACCATCGGTTCATGGTGGTGGACTGACCCAATTCCTTCTCAAATCCCTGAAGATCGCCCTTTTACTTTCTATTATGTAGGTGGTTGGAACAATAGAAAGAATCCTGAAACGGCACTTAGGGCATATCTACAAGCATTTCCTGAACCCCAAGAAAATGTAGTATTCGCTCTCAAGCTAACAGGCGGAAAGAACTTAGAATCTTATATTTCTAGGTTGATCGAAGATATTACAGGCAAACCTTCTAGGGATGATATTTGGGTTTGGGCAGAACAATGGGGTGAAGAACAAGTAAGATGGTTACATTATTTTGGGGATGTTTTTGTAAGTACGCATAGGGGCGAAGGTTTTGCACTCGGACCTTTTATGGCAAAGCTTATTGGTAACCCTGTTATTGGCACAAATTGGTCTGCACCTATCGAATATTTATCCGAAACACAGGGTGATGTTTTGTTGCCCTATGAAATGGTGCCGGTTCAAGGTATGGACCAACAACATCATCATTTTAGAATCTCAAAGACTCAAAAATTGATGTGGGCAGAACCATCTGTGGATGCTTGTGCGAAAGCAATGCTTGATATGGTAGCAAGAGGCAGACAAACTAAAAAGTTTGATGGGATTGAGGAATTTAGAAATAGATATGAATGGCATACAGTAGGCAACGAACTCAAACTTATCCTTGACAAATATCGCTAAAATAGTATCTCCTATATGTAAAAATAGGAGATTTATCTATGTCTATCGAATCAGATATTTTATATAGAGACACTAATGATTTATATGGGTCTTTGAAAGCTTTGACGGAAATTCAAGCGACTTTCGTAGGTATTTTATTCAATCAAATGAACATTGATACTAAAAAGAAAATGATCCCATCTGACAGAATCCTTGAATTTTTAAATAAGTTAATTGAAGATAGAACGCTAGAAGAATATCATCCTACAATATACTCACAACCTGCGTGGATTCTCAATGAAGCTAATGGGAATATCTATTTTGAGGAAGTGCCACATTACTTTTTAGTTTGTGATGACACGGGTGCTGTAATAGATTTATTTGCATGGCGTTTGGATATCCCTTTGAACTATAAGGACTCTACTATGACCCGTTATGTACCACCCACAAGAAGTAACCCTTTTGGTGAGAACTACTATTATTCCGACACAACCCCTATTGTGCTTTGGTTGGCAGTAAGAGCTATCTTTTTAGGTAAAGAAGAAAGACGCAAAGGGGAAACAAGAGATGCTTTTATCAATCGTGTGTATAGAGCCAAAAAAAGAGTTGAAAGCTTATCTAGGAAAGAAGCACTAGGTAAAGCTTATGCAATCGCAGTTAGCCACCTACAAAAAGAAGACTACCTAAAAAGTGGAACAAGATTTGTTACCGAAAAAGGTAGAATTAGGGGCTTAGAGTTAGCAGAATATTTTGGAGAAAAAGGGTTTGATGACCACTTCAAAGATTTTGAAGCAATCGTAAGACTTTCAAGAGGTGTAGGTAAATAAATGACTGCAACAGTAAAATTGAAGGATAAAAACCAATTACGCAATCTTTTCACAAGAGAAGTTGCAGATGATTTGTTTTATTTCCTTATGCCGGAATATGCAGACCCCGAATCTGCTGAATACCAAAAAGTAATTTCTAAGTTGAAAAGACCACAAGCCGATGAGTTCCAACAAAGTGTAATGGATAGATCGACTTTGGATAAAGTTGAAAGTTTCAACAGAATACCTAGTGATAGAGCACAAGACGCTATCGTGTATTTCTTGGAAGAGGTTTTAGGTCTAGAAGAACAAAGAAGTTCTTGGAGAATGAAACAACTCCAAGAAGATAAGGAAGAGAATGACGAACTTTTTGAAGAGAGTGAAGGTAGTGGTAGTGGTGGTGGAATGTTCGTAGGTAAAACCGAAGGGCATAGAAAAGTATTAGACACCTATCCTGATAGAGATGATTTAGAAGAAACTTATACTCGTGAGTATATTCTTGTAAGGGATTCTGAAGGGCTTTTGTTTCGCTTAATGCTTAGTCATACCTTTTTGAAAGTTGAAAAGAAGTATAAAAGACCAAATGTGACTAAGACCAAGAAGAACTTAGCAAAAGGGAAACCACCAGAGAAAGCCGCTGCATATCAAAGATTTTGGCGACCTATCCGTGTAAAAACCGACTACAATATGGGTGCGACTTATTTGGTCGATTACCCCGAGAAAGATATTTTTATCAATACACAAACAGGTAAAGTATCTATTATTGAACCTGATGAGAGCCTTGTTGAAGCATGGTCTTCTGCGAAAACAACTGAAATCGGCAAGCAGAATATTATAGCACTAGCAAAATCTTTAAGGAATGCTTGTTATCAAATAAAATTTGAGGGTGGCGATCCTTATACCACTTTCATGAAATCGGATATCATGAAGTTATTCATGAAGTTGAATGAGATATTTGATTCTTTGGGCAGTAAAGTGGAATATAATGTCTTTGGTCTTGATGAAGAAAAGAAGGCTATTAGCCAAAGAACAGAACTTGATATGCCTCTTCCCGACGCAAATCCTTTTGCCAAATTATACAAGGTAAAACAAACCGAATACTATTCCCTAATCCCAAATAGCACAGTGTTCAAGATTGACGCATATAACGAAGATTTTGTATTGAAAATGCTCAACAAAGACAAAGGCATAAAGTTAGATGATTACAAAAAAGAATATGCAAATATTACAAGAATATTGGAGAAAAAACCATTTCCTGGACCAAAGCAGGGTTTGACAAGACCATATAGAAGTATTTTTGCTTTCCCCCAAGCCCGTTTGGGTATGATTGTTTCGCAACTAAAAACAGAAATAGAAAAAACGCCCGAGGTAATTCAACAAACCCCATCGGGGACAATTATAGGCTCGACCCAAAAAGTAGAAGTTCAAAAAGATTTAGGAAGTTTCTTTTTCCAATTAGACAATAGAGCCCAATTGGGTGGTATGAGTAAAAACGAATGCTCGTTCCTCTTTTCCGACCATGTACAAGAAGATTTCGGAAGTGAGGGAGATACTGAAACTGCAATACTAGATATTTTGCCCGAAGGTAGATGGGCATTGGCAGGGCAAATTTATTACCCAAATGAAGCTAACAAAGATTTCACAATCACGCTGACAGATGCTTTCCTAAACCAACCCATAGGTCTAGCACCCGCAACGATTAACTTAGACACAATTAGATTGTTCAATGATTTTATTACAAGGTTTGGGGAAATGTATTTTCAAGGCAATAAGACTTTTGCTTTAGGGAAAAGTTTAGCCAAAGCCGATACAGAACATACGAATTTGAATCAAACATATATCAACCAAATTATCTCCGAATTAGGTTTAAACAAAGATAGTTCAGGTGCTTATATTAAGGCTTTGAGTCTTGCCCCACAACAAAGACCTATTACACCCACAATCTCTACCCCACCAAAACCTACACCTACTTCCCCATCAAAAACCCCAACACTTACCCCACAACCAAAACCCGTCACCCAACAAAAAACTACATCACCTACCCCACAACCAACAATCACCCGAACATTTGAACTCACCCAACAAGAAGCAGATGACGCGGTTATTAAAATGGAGCAGAGGGCACAGGATCAACAATTGCTGAGTAGTTTATTGGGTGGTGCTCTGATGGGTGCTTTTGGTTCTTTAGCCCCCCCACCAAAGAGTCAAACTACGCCCATTACCCCAACACAACCTGAGGTTACTCAAGGAGGGATTGGACGTGGTGGGGAAGGGGTGTTTATGGACTCAGCTTTGGAATCAGGTGTTGTAATTGATGATTTGGAGGATTTTTAAAATGATTACGAGAGAAGAGTATTTAAACAAAATGAAAGACCTTAGGGATAAATATCTTGAAGGTTACAAAAATGCAACAGACATACAAAAAGCAGATAAGATAAAAAAAGGTTCGCAATTAGTTGCTGATGCACCGACATTATTTGGGATTACTGCAGATCACTTGTTAGATGGGGCTAGTACCCAAAAAGCGTGGGGTTTCATCAATCAAACAACAGATGCTACCAAAAAAGCAGACTTAAGCAAAAAGTTCCAAATTCTATTTATGCTTTACGATATCCTAATTCAGTTATCTTATGCAAGTAAAGACTTGAGTTTTGTATTGGCAGATTATAACAATAGTTCTCATGCTATTTTCAACATAAAATACCAAAACAAGGGTGTTGTAGCTGTTGGTGTAGATGCAAATATTTTGAAGGCTCTATTGAAAAGCACCCTATCCCCCGATAAAGCACCTAGCATAGATGCATATGCTTTTGGAGATTCTAAGGATTTGGCAAGGGCTATTCAAACATTAGGACTATCCGATAAAATCCCTAACTACCTAGAACTTTTGCTTGGCATTTACGAAACCCCTACAGATACTTTATTACAAGGCTTTCAAAAAGGGATAAAAAAGGCGTATAGCTTACTTTCTGTAATATACGTACATAGAGATATTTTAAGTAAAATAACAACAGAGTTTGGCATAGACAAATCCACAGATGCTTTGAAGAAGTATTGGAATGAAGATATATCTATCTTAGCACAATACAAAGACCTTCAAGCAGCGTCTCAAGCATCAAAAAAACCCGAGCCCAAGCCCGAACCCGAGGTAGTTGTCGAACAAGAAGAGGATGAAATCACAAGAGGGTTGCGTCAGTTAGCAGCGGGGCAAATGCCTGATGAAGACGAAGAAGATTTTAATCTTTCAAATCTAAATGACTTAAGTCGTCAATTTAGTGAAAGTCAGAAGTCTCAAAAACAACCTGAATCACAAACAACCAAAGAGCAACCAAAACCCGATACGACTACACAAGCTAAAATTGATGCTTTGAAAAACCAAATCGAATCTACAAAAAACCTATTAGCTACGGAATTAGCAAACCAAAAGCGAATAACTGATGAATTGACAAAGCAAAAGGACATAATCGAAGGAGAAAGAGATCGAAAATCATCAGAATATATCGCAGATATAAGTGCTAAAAAACAAGTAACCCAAGAACTCGAAAAAGAGCCTGTTGTAGAACCCAAAAAAGAGCCTGTTGTAGAACCCAAAAAAGAGCCTGTTGTAGAACCCAAAAAAGAGCCTGTTGTAGAACCCGAAAAAAAGCCTACCCAAGATCAGGAGATTGATCGTAAGGTATTAGGTAATCTTCAACTTGCATACTCTTCAAAATACAAGAGTATAAGTGATAGGTTTAATTTCTTAGTTTCGGTTATGAACCCCCAAAGTCCTTTCAAAGATTTGACATACAAACAGAATTTCCCTGTAGATAGCTTTCGTCTACAAACATTGGGTCAAAACCTATTGAACAGTAAATCTAAAGAAGATTTCGTGGAATACATAGCTTACATAAAGCGAAACTTCCAGAGAAGTGCAAGTCCAAATACGCCTATCTTGAAAATGGAAAGTAAAGCGGTTGAAGATGTTTGTAAAGCAATGTCGGACCAGCTAGCTCAGATGTTTGTCCAAAAAGGGGCGGGAGAAGATACAAGAGTGGCAGTATTCTATTCATATACATGGGGCGATGGAACAGGTCAAAACCCACACAAAGTAAATGCTTTGTATAAGAAAGACGGAACTAACAATCTTGAAGTTGTTAGCCTAACATTAAAACCCAGTGCGGAGTTAAGGGATATCTTGGACAAAGGAGCAACAAAAACCTTTGAAGAAAAACAAGAGTTATTGAGAGACTTGTTCAACAGAAACAAACAGAAAGGGACTTCGGAGATAAGTTTTACACAAACTCGTCCATTGGTAATTGGATTACCTAAAACTGAACCACCTAAGGTTGAAGCTAAAGTTGAACCACCTAAAACCGAACTGTCTAAGGTTGAAACAACTAAAACTGAAGTAATTAAGGTTGAAACACCCGAAGTTGATGATTATTTTGAAGAAGAAGTGTCTGAAGAACAGACCCCCAACTACTTCAAAGTATCAGGTGAGGATTACAATTATGAGTTCAAAGTGCTAGAGGCTTGTAAGGTATTAGCAAGTAACAAAGGGGAAACATCACTCCTAGAGCCTGAACCAAAATATCCTGCATACCTACAGGCAAGAACCTATTATAATCAACCTACAGAAATGCAGAAAATCGTGAACATTATTGCGAACTTCGACCCGAATTACATATTGATGGGTCCAGATAACATCGCAGTAACAACAGGTGCACCCATTGTTGTCCAAGACAAAAAGAATCCGAATCAGTATTTTGTTTTAAGTGGTAATGGAAGAACAATGGCTTTACACCGTATGTACGACCGCCAAAGGACATCAACACCCTCACAAAATTTGACAAAATACAAAAATATCCTAAAGAATCGGTTGGGAATTTATGGGTTACCTCAAAATGCTTTGCAAGACATAAAAGAACCTATTCTTGTCCGTGTAATGTCCGGGACTGAGAAGTGGGATGATACAAAATTTACAAGGTTTAGTGCAGAATGTAATGTCTCGGAAGCTTACGCTGAAAGCCAGCAAAATGTGGCTAGTGCATTAGCAAGGGGATTGAGTGATGAAATCCTCTTTGCTTTTGGGAAAATTTTTGCAGAATCCGAATTAGATGATATAGATGTTTTCTTAAGTAGTTCAATTCAAGCACCGAAAATGAAGAAGCTACTCTATGACAATAACATATTCACTGACGCTACTATTGCCCCATATTGGATTGCATCGAAAACGGCGTTCAATGATGATTTCATCGACCTTTTCTCTGCAGTAATACTTAACAAAGCCGTACCTAGGGATGCACTATTCAATATCGACTCCTTAAGCAATAACAAAATCAAGATCAAGTCAATAAGTGCCTACCTTGTGTTTTTGCGTATCAGCAGAAATTTAACAGCGTGGGAGTCCTATTTTAAAAAGCTAACGGATGCTTTGCGTATTGTCATCAAAACATACATCGCATTCCAAACATACCAATACGAGGCTAAAAACGTAAAAGTGGCAGAGTATAGCCCTTCCAATGTCAACTCTGTACAAAAAGTCTTTAAGAATATACAAAAGTGGTATAATGCTAATACTATATCCTTCGATATGTCCGAGGGTAATGATTTTGACTGGAAAGTGGAACTAACTTCCAACCCTAATGCTAGGTCTATATTTGAAGCTTTTTGTACAACGTCCACGGGTAAGAGTCTCTTCACTTTGTTAGAAAGCACAAACGAAATTGCAGCAGGTTTCCCTATTTTCTCATCGGTGGAATCCGATACCTTCGATTTGTTTGGGGACAATGAAAACACCCCAAAAGATTTCTATATCTACTTAGATACGGCTATAACAAAATATATCAACAGAAACTTCAAAGACGATGAACCTCCTAAAAAACCCACTAGATTACAGTTCACTAATTCTGCATACCAAATCGGCATTACCAAGTCAAAACAAATCCCCACCCAACAACCTACCAGTGTTCAACCAAAGACCCAACCCCAGATAGACATCAAATTCAAAGGCACACCTTCAAAGTTCAATATCCAACAAAACCAATACTCAAATGTTTGGGGTAACGCGGTCAATCGTTATTATTGTTTTGTCAATCAAGATGTGAAAAATGTCTATGATAGACAAGCCTTCGACAAGGGTATTTATGCTTTCATACACCACCTACAAGCAAAAGACCCCATGGAAAATGCCGATGGCGAAGATATTACATTAGGTGTATACCTTCAAGAAATGCGTAATAAATACTTAACATCAGGTTATATGCCTACCCAATATTTAGGGATACTCAAGGAGTCTATGCAAGGTCTCGAATCAAAAACACCCCCAAAGTTTGTAGAAATTACAGACCCTTTGAAAATCACCATAACAAAAGAAGATATGGATGGGCAAACTGATAAATACGCTTTCTTACATAACATAGGGCAATACATAGCTTGTAGATTAGAGATGTATGTTGCACAAAGCTATATACTTAAAAACCAACCCACACAAGAGGGTATAGGGGCGGAGATGTCTTACACCACACAATCCATACCCTCTATGGACATAGACGGACAAACAACACTAGAAAGCCCCGATACAACAGTAAAAGTCGTCAAAACTAAAGTTGAACCCACTTTAGCCCTCGAAGATACTGACGAAACCCCCGAAGTTTCACAGAAATATTATATAAAACTCCAACCTTGCTTTGAAATCCCTGCACTCATAGAGGTTTTGGTATTTGAAAGAGGGGAAGAGGACGCTTTCACAGGTCTTATGATGTCTTGTGCAGACATATCGAACGAAATACTTCAAGACCCTCAATTACTAAGGGTTGGTAATGATTTGTTACTCAAGAACATATCTACGAGGGTTCTTGGTGTAATACAAAAAGCCTTCACAGATATGGTTAATACTGTTCTGGAAACCGGTGATGTAGATGTCCTAAACTTGAAACAAATAAAGGATACGAAAGGTCTTTATGAATCTTTTAAAGCATTCATGTCAGCTATAGACCCCGAAGGGGCTGACAGTTTAGAACAAAAAGCATTGGCTTACAAAGGTGAAATTTCAGAAGGTATGAGAAAGCAAACTTCATTCGTTAAAGAAGCTACGACACCTGAGGGAAATATTCGTTTCGCCGAGGCTCAAGAAATATATCCTGAAATGTTTGCTATCTACGACCAGCGTACAAACAACATATTGCAAATCAACGGTATAGTAACCTATACGGAGCGTAAATTACCTTCCTTAGTCACAGTGTGTGATTTTATGCAGCTTGTTAACAATTCTTACTTCCTCCATACGGAAACCAACCTCTCAGAAATAGAAAATCTCGCAATCATATGGAGAAATACACTTACCGAAGGAAGAAAGGGTAAATTAACAGAAACGTTAGCCCTAGAAGGTATCCCTTTGAATGATGCCTTGAAAAATACCGACTATTACGAAATACTAAAAAAGGATATCCAATTATCTGGGGATAACAAGATAGCATTTGCATCGTTTCTAGGTCTTACGGCGAATGCTTTGGTAGATTGTATAAAACGATTAAACAAAGAAAACCCCAACAATATCCTCTTGGAAAAGAAAAAAGCCCGATACTCTGAAATCAAAAAAGACCACCCATTACTCATCACTTTGGACAAGGTTCTACCCAAGCTTTTGACTAAAGTTGAAACAATACTGCAAACACTGAAAGATAACAACCTAAAAATTGTCGATGAGAATAGCCCCCTAATGAGTAGAACTGTATTACACTTGGAACTACAAAAAAGTGGTAGTGTGTTTACCTTAAAGTATGGCTTGTATGTAATATGGAATATTGAACCTACTAAGGTTAGTATGTGGCAGCAAATAGAAGATGACTTCAAGAGGGATATTGATTTAAATTGCTCTATTCTCGATATCGATTATGAAAGTCAAATACCCACAATGTTCAAGCTTGGTGAGAACTTTGGCGGTGAAACAAAAACACAACAGAAGGTGTTTGTATTAGGGTACACAGGAACTTCAGATAAGAACAATTTTGATGCTAAAGATATCTGCCAATACTTATTCCCACTCAATGATTACTTCATGTGTGATTTGAAAGACAAGGTATATGAGTTCAGAAATTTAGATGGCACTTGTAAAACATCAAAAGATTATTTGATGCTTCCAAGTTCTTTAGAGGAATCCTACTTCCCATTCAACGACATAAGAACAATACAAATGAACTTCAAGTTAGACGATTTCCTTAGTGGGTTATCAAAGACATCTACAAATGGGGAAACTGCCTTGTTCTACAATAATATGTTGTTCAAATATGTTGAGCCTAAGCCTGAGGACTCCGAAGACACAAATCTTGACGATTACAAGAAAACGCTTTTCGCCAACGGCTATTTGGCAATGAACTCCGATGGTGTAACAACACTTGTAGAAAGTATACATACTTTCGATAGGATGCCTATTGTTTATACCATACCTGATACAAGTGGAGAAGATGACGAGGAGGGTTAGGTTGCCACAATATATCTCATAAAGTTTCTTTGTTCCTTGCAAAAATGATATGTTTTTGTAAAATAGGTTTTATCCACAAGTAAGGAAGAAAAGGCTTTTATGAGTATTCTTAATAAATTATCGAAAAAAACAAATACGAAAATTGCAGAAATAAGTCAAGAAGTTGCTCAAGCGAAAAATGGTCAAATAAACACCATTACGACAAATGATTCTATAGGAACTTCCAGTATACCAAAGGTAGAAAACGGAACAGACGAACAAGTGTTAGAGGGTGCAAAAAAAACTGTCGCATCGTCCAAGGAAAATACAACGGTTAGGGATGATTTACTTACTTTTACACAAAAGACAAAAATACTCCCATTGAACATAGCTATCGATAACCAACCTTCTAAAAGGTTCTCTTTTAGTTTTTCAAGTGGGGCTAAACAAGTTACTGTCACAACACAAAGACCCCAAAAGAAATTGGTGGATATTACTACTAGAAGTTTTTCTTTTGCCGTGAAAAGTATTTCAAGTGATGCACTATTTTCTAGTATCCTAAATTCTTTGCAATCCCAAGGGCTACAAGACTTTGATTCGACCACCTTTGACAAACTGATTCCAAATATCGAAATTGAGATGGTCGATAGAAGGAGCAAGAAAGCAACCCCCAAATTCGCACTTGATGCCAAAACCCTTTTGAAAGACAACCAATCGTTCGCTGTTCTGATAGATAAATACAAAGACCTATTAGATGATATGCAAAACACACCCAATAGGATCAAAGTCCTCAAAGAGTATGACATTGACAAAAAGAAAGGCTATTTCATTCTAGACTCCTACGAAAGTAACAATAGCTATTTTTTTTCGGGCAAGGTCACATTAGATAGGGCAACGGAAGGTAGAGGTTTGATAACAGAACTTTGTTTTTTCCCCATCACTGCAGTCACTAAAAGTGATACAGACAAAAAAACAAAAGAAACAGACTATAATATCATCAATATTACCAAGCTTAGAGAGTTTCAAGTATTGTCAGATGATATTCAATATCGCCTTGTCTATGCTATCCTAAAAAACGCGGGGATATTTGAGATAATAAACGGTGCCTTCAAAGATATTGCAGATAAGAGTGGCAATGTGGAAAGAAGCTTTACACTCAAAGACTCTTTGACATTGATCACAAATGTAAAAAGCAATATTGATAGCAAACTAGAAACGTATTTAAGCACAATGTATCCCTCGGATACAACTAGTGGTAGTGGAGTCAAACTTAGCGATTCTGATAAACTCCAAAATTTCCTCTTAGGGTTGCTAGGTCTTTACCGATTGGCTTCAGGTTTGCCTATATACCAAGCGAGTCAGTTTATCAATAAGCAAACTCTACCTCAAAGATACGCCCAAGCTTTCAATGTAATTTCCCTACCGGAACTGAATAGGGCAATTATTGAATGTTTAGATGTCGTATCAATTATCCCACAGGGTTCAGTCTTATATACACAAACAGCCGAAGGTATTGAAAAGATACCCATGCCCAACACAGACTATGCTATCAGTGTAGAGTTAAAGGAATTGGGGGATGTTTACTATTTTGGCAAAGAGTTCTCGGAAGTGATTCAAAATGAAAAATGGAAGAATTATAGATCAACTGATATTGAAAAATATTTCAAAGTATTGGCGTTGGTTAAAAAGACATACAAAGACTATGAGGGCCGAGCAACAAGCGACAAAACCATACAAGGCTCTCTAAATGTGTTAGAAATACCAAAGCTTTTTGAAGATTACTTAGCTTTCGTATGTGATTCTAGGGTTTGTTGTTTAAAGGCAGAGGATGGGGGTATTTGGGGTTTCATAAGTAATGAAATATCTGCTTTGGCGTTATACAAGTTAGGGTATCAACATACAGAAGGGCAAACAAACCTATTAGAACGTGTGTATATCAACAGAAACGGTGTGGTATTTAAAAACGACTACATTACCGTCGTCAATTCTATGATTAACAAAATATCCGAAAAGACTGCTAGTAGGTTGATTCGCTTACAAAAAGCATACATTCAGGCATACAACAATAGTTCTAACGAAAAAAACCCTCAAAAAACAATCACAGAACCTTTGTTTGCCTCATCTAGGAGTTTAGGTGTTGGCGTGATACCTCAAGAAAATGCACATCTATTTGGGGGTATGCCGATAATGACACCCAAAGAGAATCAAGAACATCGTTTATCTTTAAGAGTTACGGATACAACATTATCTTTTTATGGAAAAGATATTGAGAATAAGGAAAAGCTTTTTTTCCAAACAAAAATCGTAGCCCCTATGGGTGCATTAAATCAAGATGTTTGTTTTGAAATTCACCCTAAATTCTCAAAACTATTGGAAATGGTATCATTAACCAATACTGATATTTTCGTCAATATCTTAAATTTATGGCAAAAATCTTTATTTGATTCGGATAGCAATAAACCTTTGGTTGAAACTCTATTATACAGTGACATATTCGATGTCGTATTACCTTCCGCGGTATTGGAGAATATCGGAGGTGTGATGCAAATCCCCAATTCCCCCATAGCTAAACAGTTGGTGAGTTGCTTGTTACTGACAATAGGTCAAGGCACAATGATTATTCCTTTGATGAACAGACAAGTGGTTAATCGCACAAAAAGTGGGCAAACAGTGTTAGACATAGGGTATGATGGTGACCTTGCAAGTGAAGTGCAAGACTTAGTTAATGCCGATGCATCTAAGCTAGAGGTAGGGGATTCAAAGATGCCCATTTTTATAATGGATTCAGGCTCACCCATACTCCCTTACGCAGTGTCTTTAATCACAAAACCTCAAGACCCCACAGCAATCCAACAAATCAGTAAAGTTTTAATGTCTCATACACAAATGGAACAGTTAAGAGACGGGCAGTTGAGTGTTACCGATATTTTCCAAAAGGAACTCTTTTTAAAGCCTTTTATAGGGGATAATCTAGGCTATATTCTTTTCAGGGATGTTTGGAGTTCTGGATACACTGTGGGACAATTATTTGACATGGACGCAATAGCAAAAGAAAACGGCAGTATCAAACTAACTAAACAGTTTTTCTCTGATCGTTTTACTACAAAATATGGCGTTGATTTCAAGAAAGACAATCTCGCAAAATCTTATGAGTTTTTAGTTGAAATAGACATGAATGCTTTCACTGTGAATGGGGGGAAAAATAACCGTAATGTCGCTGCGGCTGAATTAGAAAAATGGTATTTAAATGCATCAGCGGGTAAGGAAATGGGTATAAACAATGAACATATTGTTGCTTTAACACAACAGAAGAAGTTCCCTGTTTATCTCAAAGAAATGGGTAAGGAAAATGTAGGAGGTAACAAAAGGTTCGATTGGAACGAAAAGGTTTCAATGCTTAACCAAAACTATTTCAACAAAGAGATTTTAGAAGAAGAATTTTTGGAATATTTTCCCGAATACTTTGCAAGTATCAAAAATTGCCCAAAGGTTGTGAACTATCCACAAAATGCTACACACCCTGAAGATATTGCAAAAAACCTTATTACAGATATGCTTGACCTCTCAAGGCGAAATGATGTGGAAAAGAAGATCGATTTCGGTTTGAATTTCGACCCTAAAAAATACACAGATATTCCAAATTACACGAAGGCAAATGGTTTTGCGGGAAAGATGTTTGAGTCCCTATTGCCTTTCACATTCAAAGGAAAACCTGAGTTAGAAGTGTTTAGGGGGATTTATGATAATCCTAGTGCCATGAGATACAAGATATTTTTGAGATATGGGGAAACCTCGGGTTGGATTGATGCAAAATACACAACCGAAAAAGGTATCAACCTTTTTGCTCACTTAAATACTTTCCATGCGGTCGAATTGATGACACCTATCCCAATGATGGCTAAAGATTCGACACAACCTACAAATGTTCCTTTGTGGAAAGTGCTTGTCGAGCATTATCAAGGGCAAGGTTTAGATGTAGCATTTATGCCTAGTTTCGAGACGGAGGCAATGGTGGATTATGAGGGGGCTATAAAACTCTATTTACCTTCAGCGGGTTCCGCGTCTCCTAATTTTTTCATGTTACAAGCAAATGCATTTACCGAGGCGGGGATTAAGGGTAAAACCCGGCATTGGTGGAAAAAACGGTCGGTGGTTTCGAGCGAGTTGAATATTATTATGCAGAGAGATATTTCCTTAGAAGACCCATTCTTGGGAAAAATAGGGTTTTACTATTATCTTGCAACATTCGATCCTCGTAAGGGTAGTATCGGTATTGGCACTAGCAACCCAAGTTACTTAGATACAAAGCAAAAAGAGTTCGTCTCGGAAATACTGAGTGGACTCCTGATGCTATCGGAATTTCGTGGGGATGAGGACCTATTCAAAGAATATTTTGATAAAGTCCTCTGTGTCACATCGATAAAGGTGGAGCTCGAAGGGAGGAGTTATGAGTTGAGATGTTCAGACATAATAGAAAATGCGAATATGGCTTATGTGAAATTGGTTAATTGGTGGATAGATTTGGATGCCCCATCTCGCAATCTTTTTAAAGAGAAATACCTACAGAGAGATGCGGGGGATTTTATTTACAAGTATCAGTTACCACAACACCAAAACAACCTTTTCCCCCGTGAGGCTTGGCCGAAAGTAATGAGCAAGAAGCTTGCTACAGACTTTGATTTCCTTCCTTTTCAAAAACAAGCAATCAATGCTGCGTTATCTCAGAATAGAATCGTATTCAGTATGGAAATGGGTTTAGGTAAGACAATTTCTGCACTCACCGCTTTCCTAAAATTGAAGGAAGATAGGATTGTTGATAGGATGTTGTTGGTCGTGCCTAGTGCTCCTATTTTATCATGGAAGACCGAACTTCGTGACAGAGTAGTTGACGGACCTCAGATGCTGATTCAATTAGGGGAATCTTCCACTGATCGTGAAGGACCACTTGTTGCTTTTGAACGAGGAGAAAAAGCGATATTACTTTTGACACCTTATTTCACTAACTACAGTGACGACCCCTTAGACCCTTCTAGTGTTTTCCACAAGCTACTCAAAATGCTTAATAGAGTAGGCGACAGGACGCTTTTGGTTGTAGACGAAATGCATAATTTCAAAGGGTTGGAAACACAACGAGGTTTGGGTTTAAGGGAAATCTCTAAAAAGTGTGCTCGTGTTATCGGTATGACGGGTACGCTCAAGCCTAATAGCATTTTAGATTTCTATGCGGGGTTGGAATTAGTTGTGCCCGGTATATTCTCAGGAGACAAGGACAAGTTCTTGAAAAACTTTAGCCTTAAAAGTAAAAGTGAAGCGATATCTCAATCTACATTTAGCCCTATGCGTTTGAATAAGTTATATAGGATTGTCGCTCCTTACTTATTCACAAGAGTTTTATCTACCCAAGAAAGTATCACGCATCCTGAAATTGTTAGCTTGGCTTTGCAACCGATTTTGTCAGACACAAAAAGGATTAAAGATGCAATAGACTCCATTCAAAATGTTTTGATACAAGGGATGACTTACTTGAAACAAATACACACGACTTTGAAGGCGGTAGAAACATCAGCAATTAAGACTCTTGAAGTGGATTTGGACGCATTAAATAAAGAAAAGAACCAATTGATAAAAAAGCATAAAGATACACAAGACGCAAAGAATATGTCAGAAGAAGAAAAGGAAAGAGAGCTAAAGAGTATACTTGGCAAAGCGATTGAGGTGGGTGCAAAAATAGCTGAAGTTCAAGGGTCCATAGATGAATATCACAGAAGTAGCATATTTCTAAAGATTTTGGAGAAATTTAAACGTTGTGAAGATGTAGACCCTGCGGATTACCCTGATTTAGAGAGTAATGATGACTTCGATGACGAAAGGCAATGTTTGGATTCGTGTATATTGCGGGTAGTCCGTGATCATGCGACTTTGGGTTTAGATATAGGGACTGTCCGAGTGCGTACCCTACAAATGGCAGCTTTTGTTTCCGCACATATTCATGGTGTTTATAACCACGCTTACGAAAAGATACTATTATCCCCCGCGGTTTTGCTCAATGAAGTAGCATTTGCGATCAATAATGCCCAGCTTGAAGGTGTAGATGTAGAAAGTTTTGTAGATTTTTGGGCTAAGTTAATACCATCCAAATATGTTGCTCGTAAAATGGATTATATTGCAAGTGCAGTAATTGAAGAACTGAATGAAAACCCCAATTTCAACTGTTTGGTTTTCGGTTTTTATGTAGAAACGCTAACAGTCTTTAGAGAGGTGTTAGTGTCTAAGGGTGTAAAGTTTGAGGAAATCGGTATTATTCGTGGTGCAAAATCTAATCAAGGGCTTGTAGCAGGTGCTAATACCTTATCACTAGACGATGATGCAGATGAAGATACAGAACTTACAACCCCAAAAAAGAAACATATTACACAACAAGGGGCTTACAAGGGTATTGCCGTAACACAAAAAGCACGTGAAACTTTGATGCAGAGATTCAATGGTGTTTATGAAGATGACACAGAAGCTAAACCATTGCGAGTTCTGATCGCACAAATCACTACACTTAACGCGGGTGCGAATTTACAAAAAAAATGTAAATTTGTAGCATTCTTGACAACACCTTGGTCTCCCGCAGAACTCACACAAGCACAAGGTCGTGTTTGGAGAATGCCTCAAAGAGAGAAAGTCAAAGTCCTAAGACCCACTTGTTCATATATTGATGAAATGAAAGAATCTAGGTTGGTTATGAAAATGAACGCGGATTCCCAAGCGGTGGGTGTAGCGACTGCGGGAAATGAAACGGTAGCTTCCGGTTTGGGATTGAAAAAGAAAGAAGTTGTGCCCATTGAAACAATATTAAGCAATTCACAAAAAATCTATCTTGTGAGAGGGCAAGCTTACCAACCTATGTTAGTGTCTATCACAGGCTTACCCCAAGATATAGGTGAGGCTTCTGGTACGCTCAAGGCTATTACACATTATGACATACTCGACATGGGTTCTGGAGAAATCGATTATAAGTCTTTGGCGACTGCTAGAAAAACAGCAAGTGCTTTTTATTTTGTAGATGAACCTGTTGGTCTACCTTCGGGTTTACAAGATGTAAGGGCTTTATGGGTATTGTCTGCAAAATTGAGCAAGGCTTTGAGCAAGTTATTACCTGAATTTCATAGTGAATTGGAAAAAACTAAGATAGACACTAGCGATATTCTAAAAAAAGTTTCTTTATTACAAAAACAGGATGTTATACATTTAAATGATATTGAAAGTCTTGTATCTTCGGCTAGGAGACGGTGGGAATCATTTGGAAACCTCAGTGTTGATTTATTAGACCCTATAAAAGGTATTGATACACCGAAGAATGCGATAACTTCATTGAATGTTAAGGATTTTTTTGAAATACCTGATAAGGAGGGGTTCGCTTTGACTTTGATAGACAATGAGCAAGTGCTTTCAAAGTTTATTGATTCCTTGCAAGATACACGAGAGCCTTATATCCTTTTCCCAAAAAATACCATTCAACTAAATAACGAGACGAATTACTACATTAAGAAAGGTCCTAATAGATTTCCCCTAACTATGAAAGACTTTTGGAGAGAGTGTATTTTGAGTTATGCTACCGCGGGTTTGGAAGTTTTGGTGTTGGGTAAACTCCTTTATGAAATGGTACAAGAACAAAAGAAACAAGAGGCTAAGTTAGAAGATGATATCTTTCAAGCGAAATTAAAGGTTGAGATGGGGAGAGAACTAGAGACTAATCCTTATTTCTTTGAAGGTAAAGCTTTCAAGCCGATAGACATCTTTGCAAACACAGTCATACCCGAAATAGAGCAACTTCTGAAAAAGGCAGCACCCGAGAAATCACCAGATGAAATAAAGGTTGCAATAACGAATTTTAGGAAAGCTTTCCAAAAATACTTTGAGCGTCCTGAGTTCGCTTTTGTAAGTAACTCTATTAGGTCGTTGTTCTTCAATACACTCTCTTTTGAAAACTCATCTTTCTTAGATAAGGAAATGATAAACGAACTAAAGGAAAATAAGGATAATGCGTTTTGGCCTGAGGCTTATCTTGTTACTGTAGGTAAATCCACGGGTATTACTACAAACCTTTTTAACGCACTGTTCATACCTAATAACGAGGTTATGATAGAAAATTTGGTTTTGAGCCCCTTGGAAATGTTTCTGCCTGAAGACAACTCTTATTTTTATTTAGGTTATAACCAATCTGGACAGACAGGTGATGTTAGGTTCTATACTGCAAGCAGGTGTATGGCAGGGTTATTTGTGTATCTCAATGCGATACAAGGCATATATAAAAAGGTTTTATGCGGTATGGTTTTGGAAGATATGGCAGATAACAAAGATCTTAAATCGAAAATTGTAACCACAAATATGAAATTAGTGGAACGCCTACGAGCAGATGGTGTTGGATCACGCAGTGAATCCGTTATTCATACAATATCGACTCACAATTTGCTTGGGGTAAAAATTACTATGAAAATACCTTTCGACAAGAATGTGCAATCGGGTATTTTTGAGGCTATGCAGAAGCAGAACACAGAGTTCCTTGAAACGTTTGATTTTGGGCGAAGTCGCCAAGAGAGACCTAAGTTTTACGACCCATTTTTATTGGCGGATTTCGACCTTTCGGGAGTTATAGAGTCTTACATCCGAGAAAATACACAAACAATCCCCGACACTCCCGCTATTTATGAAACTGTTAAACTTAAGTATGAAGGTGGTTCGACAGGTTTGGAGAGGATTATTACAGAATCTTTTAAGACTGCGTTTAATCAATCCTTGGAGACTCTTGGTGATATGTCCGGAAACTACACGCAACTAAACTTCCTTGCTAATGGGCAAATCTCTTGTAGCAAAAGAAACAAATTTGATTATGGCAGGATGAAGAATTACAAATTACTGCCCCTCCAAGAGGTTTGTTTGAGATGTTATTATCCAAAAGATTCAGACGAACTTAAGATGTTACACACATATGATTATTCTTTGAGACAGTACATACCCTGCGTCCCTTATCCAAGATATGATTACAATGCAGTGTGCTTACCTGAAAAATTCCCAAAGCGGGGTGAAACAGGTCTAGATGTTAGGTGGTTGCACCCTATCAACAAGGATCAAATTAACCCTTTACAAGGATACGAGATTTTGAATCCTTTATTATTTGAACAAACAAAGACCAAAGAAGGGTTATTGGCACTTTTCCGCAATCCCCCCACGAATGAAATTACTGTGTCATCTCAGCGTAATGATATATTTTACGACAATGATATACCCGCCGGGGAATTTGAGCCTTTAGGCAAGGACTCTAAAAAGCCGCTTGTCGAGGATAATACACTATATTTTCGCAAGAGAGAAAAAGAGGTTATAACCTATATACCTAATCCCAACTATTCTTTAGACATTCTTTTCAAGCAACTTTTATTATGTGATGCAAATTTACGTGCGACATCTTCCAAGATTCGTGTACTCAAAAACACCGAAAAGACTTTTGCTAATAATTCTTGGGGCTTTAGTGCAGATTTCTATGATAATCTTGTAACATTTGAACCGACTGCACAAGAGTCTCTAAGTGAAATGATGGATAAGTTAGAAAAAACCCCAGGCGATGATTTACAAAAAGTGTTCAAAGAGATACAAAAATTATTGACCAGTTTGTTCAATAGATCAAGTTCTATCCAAAGGATAACCGAAGAAATCACAAAAGGTATCATTCTTGCCGCAGAATTCAGTGCGTATTCCATGTTGAGGGCAGTATTCCTTACGCTAGTTAAAGAGCAACTGCCAAATGTAGAGCAATTCTACCCAACGGATGCTTCGTTGAATGCAGTCATAAAGCGTATTGTAGATGACGCTTGTCCTTATACAGAACTAAAAGATGAGGAACAAGTTGAACAACAATTCGGTCTCCGAAGTGGCATAGAGTTGACACCTAATCATTTAAAAAACAATGTCATTCCACCAATGGCACAACGAGAAAAGGATTACAAAATAGCGGCCGAACGTTTACACGGCATAAGCCAATTCTTGAAAAAAAATCAAATGACACTTAAAAGAGAAGAATACAACGATCAACAAGTGAAGTTTGTTCAAAGAATGAGCAATGTGATTGAAACGAAAATTGCAATGCTTGAAAAAAATACCCGTCTTTTAGAGACGGTTATAAAGAAACACCCCGTCTAGATCGAAAAATTGATAAATAGGAGTAAAATAGAAATGTCGGACTACGAACATTTGCTGGCGTTGACAATGTGGTTGGCAGGCGACAACGGATTAGTCAACGGTACAAAAGAAGAACGTGTTACATATTTTAGGCAATACTTGGATTGTTTGAGCCTTAGTCAGTTTCATCCAATCCCAAGAGTGTTCGCTAACGAAATGCTAGAATATTATATGCAAGGTATCCTAAGCTTGAGTCCCACGGAAATAGCTTGTATTGAGTGGAATGTGGGTAGGTTTGGTCCTGCCAAATTCTATGACATACCTGTCGAAGAGGAAGAGGCTGAAGAAGATTACACCTACCAAGGATTAAAGCTTGTCGCTAACCCAAAACCTTTGCAAAAAGATATGGGTAGACACGATAACGACCCAAATAACAAAAAAAGGAAATAAAACAAAATGGCGATTCGTTTTATCATAGACCAAGATTTCACACAAGCATCTGCCTATTTAGCAGGGCTTATTCGAGTGGATTCTCGGTTAGATTTAGACCCATTCGTTGAGAACTTCTCAAAAGTTCTTATCGTGCGTAAAGACGACACTAAGTTGGAACAAGATAAACAACTCATGTTACAACCCCAAGTCAATAAATGTGTCTTCATTATTTTATCTAGTAACTCCCGTAAGGTTTTTGAGTTCAATAGGAACTCATATTCCGATATGGCTATCCCCATGCAGGTTCAGTTCATCAATATCAACCTTAGAAATATTGAAGACGCCCAAAATATCGCCCCTGACTTACTGACAGACCTTGCTTTGTTTTTTAGTTCGAGTAATCCGTCTACAAGAAAGAAAGCATTGCCACCTATCCCTAGAATCCCAAACTGCCCGCAAATCGTGAAAGATACATCTACTTTACCTAAGTTATATAATGCTGAAGGTAAAACAGACTTCCCAATTTCAGGACAAAACAAAACACCTAGCTTTAGGAACTCACAGTTCGCAATGTTCCCCTTCGATTTAGCACTAAAGATTGTGGAAGATATGCCAAAGGTTTGGTGTAAGGGTGGGAATCAGTTTGGGAACAAGGCTTTTAGGTATTGGATTATGGTTATGCAAGCCACACACAAAGGCGAACCTATACCAAATGAATGCCTAAGATGGCTCAAAAAAAGAGAAGGGTATATTGCAAGACATCGAAAAGATAATAGAGTTGCAGGGATTATTGCAATGATAAAATGGGCGGGTTTTGTAGATGGTCCGGGGGTAAAAGCAAAAGGTTCGGAAGATGGCTCAAGTCTAAACTTCATGCTTGAAACGATTGGTTACAAAAAATAAAGCTACAACAATAAAGAATGCTTTACGCTAATTAGATGTTTTACCTTGTTTACGTGCCTCTATCCCATGCACTTTTAACCAATTTGCAACAGCTTGATGTGAAACCCCATATAAGTCAGCAATGTTCCTCAAAGAACGTTCTTCTAGCACATATAACGCATATAGTTCGGTTTTTGTAATACTTGTTTGGCTACCAGGGTATGTTAGTTTAGTGGGCATCTTGTATATTTTCATTAACCTAAGCAATTTAGATCGAGACAAACCACTACGAATGACAACTTCTTCGAGTGTCTTACTTCGTGCAACGATAGATTCTAGTTCAAATTTACTGATCGCTTCCATTTTAATGGATACTCGCTTTCTCCTATCAAACCAATATAGGAAATATGATTGACTTTTCACATAGAAGCCTACAAAATATAAGCAAAAACATAACTTACATATAATAAGGGTTTAAGATAAGTGTCAAATGAAAGCTAAGAAATCACCTAAAAATACAAAAATGCTCATCATAGGGGCATCTGTCTTAACTGCCGCATCGTTTGGGTTATTTTTGGCGACAAGACCCAAAGTCAAAAAACCAATAATAACATCGAAGAGTTCTAAGAATGAGGATGCAAAAAGTTTACAAGAAATAACACCTACTACAGATAAGGTCAACACACAACAACCAAAGACTTTAGGCGAACTTATACAAAAAACATCAGCGACTAAAAACGACAATCGCCTTTTGGTGATAGGTGACTCACAGGTGAAGAGAAACTTGTATGAATGTATTATGCAAGATTGGGGCAACCGTTTAGGCTTGAGTGTTTCTACTTGGAATAAAGAAGGAACTACCCCTGCTAAAATATTGGATTTGATGGGTAATAATACACCAGAAGGGGCTGAATTGAAAAATGCTTTGAAACAAAAACCACCTATCATCTTTATTCAATTGGGAGATAATGGGATTAATGGTCCGACAGAAGTCAAAGCTTTGTTGTCTAAGATAGTAAGTAATTACAAGGGTGTTGGCAATCCTTTGATTATTTGGAGTGGTCCATTCCCTCTTTGCTTACCTATTCCCGGACAAGATACAAAATATGTGAAAGCACCACCTTGTTCAACTTGGAGATGCCTACCTAATTTTCAAAATGAAAAACGAGTTGTAATCACAAACAAGATCAAAGATGGTATTGCACAAGCTAATTTAGAAGATATAATATTCATCAGCCCATACGAAACAAAAGCTTTCGAGAACTATGAAACAAGGACTTGTTTTACGGTAGATGGTATTCATCTTACGAGGGCTATTGCACAAGATTATGTCACAACACTTCTTGATATGGATTTGGTAAATGCAAAATAAAGTTACTAAAGAAGATTTAAGGATTTTAGATGAGATATGGCCGAAAGTTAAAAAAGCTACGATCAAGATCATCAAGGAACGTCTTAAAGATAAAGAAGATATCGATCTAAATCACATGATACCTCATGATTTCGCGAGAAACCTTATTCTAGGTAATGGTAAATGGGGGATTGTGTTGGGTATTCCTGCAATACCTGAACTTGTAATCAAATTGACCACTGACCCATTTGAGTGGTTTTTGATTGAAATGTTAAGACAAGACAAGGAACTAGAGTATCACCCTGCACTTCCATTTACGGTAGGCACTGCGATATTAGATGTTAAGTTGGATGATATGCCACTATACCTTATCGTGAGGGAGAACTTGATTATTGGTGTGCCTTTAGATAAAACCAACCCGTTGGCTAAAGCAAAGGATACACTAATCTCGGATTTTATTGAACCTATGGAAGAGATAGAAGAAGAAGTTGCGTCAGCTTTACGCAAGAGGATGCTACTTTCTCTTTTAGATGTTAGCACAGCGTATAGTATTATCTCGGGAGAAATGAAACGGCAATTGGTCAAAGCTTTGGCGAAACTTCCAATTATCACTAAGGAATCCGAATATTATTGGGTTTTGGATTTACAAAAAAGGTTATTGGAAAGAGGTATAGCCCTCGTGGATATACACCCAAACAATCTAGGTCGTAGAGAATATGAAGTGCCTTATTATGTGAAAAACGATTTGACCACGGGTAGGGGGTGTATTGTTGTTTCCGATTTAGGTATGGCGTATGGGACACCTATATTTTTAGAAAAAGGTATGTTATATAAAGGTTTTGACGAAATGATTGAACATTTTGTGAAGATATATAAAACCTATTCCGACCTAAGATACAAATCAACTAACCAATCCAAAAAAACTTCAAGAACAAACCCTGCGATAGATGAAACTAAATACATTGAATATATGCATGAAACTATCAAAATTGTTTGTGATGAATCCAATGCGACTTTAAACAATGTGCTGACAGACCCTAACCTTGAAGTTGTTGTATCCGCCGTTGCGGGTAAGATTATGAAACTCACTCCAAAAATGCACATTTCGGCACAGATGATAGAATTTAGTTTGAGGAATAGTATTGCGTCTGTGGTTTTCGGTTGGATAAACGAAGGTAAAGAAGTGGAAGTTACACAGGTTTCTATCAAATTGAAAGGGTATGTGGATAACATACACAAAGGGATTGTCAAATGTAGTATTGCAAATGAATACTATTGTGATGATGAAAGACCTATCGGACTTTTTGAAATCCCAAAAACAGACCCTATTTATCCGATTGTAGATCAAACGGTTCATCAACTACTCGCCCGAAACAAACGCTTGGGTTTAGAAGATGAATTAGTCCAATATTTCCCTGTCGCTTATCTCAAGAAAATGAACGGAGTTGAATATGAAGGTATTCGTAGCACTAAAGCCTAGTTGGGCAATGAATGGTTTTGAACCCTATATTTCAGAACAAACAATGCTTGTGCATTGGGCTCAGTTACACCAAAAGTATGTGAAAAACTTAAATGATATGCTCAAAAAATATCCCAACATTTCTAGTATTCCAGCGTCCGAAATACTACGAAACCCTTCTGCATATTTTGACAACGAAGATGATAAGATGAAATATGTGAATAACATGGGTGGGCATTTCTGTCATACTCTTTTTTGGTATTGTATTAACCCTAACCCTTCCAAAGCACCGACAGAGTTTTGGAGAAATCTAGGCATGAATCAAAAACAACTTGAGGCACAACTAAAAGCTAATGGGCTTTCTCGTTTCGGTTCAGGTTGGAGTTGGTTGGCACTCAAACATGAAAATACGCCAGATTGTTATTCAACCCAAAACCATTTCACACCATTTATGAAACTTCATACACCTATTCTATGTGTTGATCTTTGGGAACACGCATATTTCTTGGATAGATTTGGGAATCGTCAAGAATGGTTGGATATTATTTTGCAATTTGTGGATTGGCAGAAAGTAAGCAATATCTACCAAAGTTGTATCAAAGGTAAAGGGCATCCAATTGATAAAATGCTAGTAGGGAACTGAACTAATAGATAGATGAAGAATGGAAATAGCTTTTAAGAACTGTTATATAGAATAATCCGTTTCAAACAAAAAAAATGTGAGCAAGGATCAATGTTAGACATAAACAAAATCCACAACATGGACTGCTTCGAGTTCCTAAACAAAGTTACAGATGAATCAATCGATTTGGCTGTGATTGACCCACCCTACAATATGAAAAAGGCTGATTGGACACTTTTAAAACACATCAAGACTTTCTAGATTTCACTTATGCTTGGATAGATATACTTTTACAAAAGCTAAAGCCCAATGGTAGTTTGTATATTTTCAACACACCATTCAACTCAGCATACATTTTGCAATACCTAGTCCAAAAAGGTATGTTCTTTCAAAATTGGATTACTTGGAATAAGAAAGACGGTTTAGGGACGGCTAAGAGGAAATACAGTATTGAGCAAGAAACAATAGTGTTTTTTACAAAATCCCTAGAGCATACATTTAATTATGACGAAGTTAGGATACCTTATGATTCTGATGAAAGAATCAAGCACGCAGCTCAAAAGGGTATTCTAAAAAACGGCAAGAGATGGTTTCCTAATCCTAAAGGTAAATATTGTGGGGAGGTTTGGAGGTTCTCTAGCGAAAGACACAAGAGAAAGGTAAATGGGAAAGTCCAAAAACTTGGACATATCACACCAAAGCCTCACGATCTAATCGAAAGAATTATTCTTGCTAGTTCCAATGAAAACGATTTGGTATTAGATTGCTTTGTGGGTAGTGGAACGACTGCACTTGTCGCAAAGAAACTTAAGAGAAATTTTATTTGTGCAGATGCGAATAAAGAATATGTAGAATTAGGAACAAAAGATTTAGATTCTGTATTGTAATACCGATGACACCAAAATTACATAGACATCATGATACCACCAACGGCGTTGGCGAGTGTCAATAAAATACCGATGACATTCAATAGCATGGTAAAGCCGTTTTCTGCTTTGAGGGAATACTTAATGCCATAAATAGCATTGATGATACCCGCAATGGGTAACAGCCAAGAGATTAAAGATAGAACCCCGAACAATACGCATTTGGACTTAGCATCTTGAATTTCGAGCAGTCTTTGGTTTTCAAAATCTGAATAACTCATTTTATTTTCCTTGTTTTGAGTGTAAGAAATGACCAATTTATTGGTTTCTCAATCAATAAAGCATTTCTACTTAGCTGTCAAGTTTTTTGTTATTCTATCTTGGATTA
>JACCDO010013193.1_pt1 | contig 51355 bp, 54 predicted proteins | sample 7446101 | NCBI WGS metagenome assembly JACCDO01 (sample SAMN15323440, study PRJNA562643) | freshwater metagenome | isolation source: river surface water | place: USA:Blue River Watershed | collected 2017-08-16 | reverse complement strand
CTATGAGACATTCTTGTCTTGCTATTATAATATTTTTTTCAATAATTTCTTTTTGCAAACTATTATCTTTTTTTATTAAATTACATGTGTTCTCATGTGTAATCAAATTATTTTTAGCTGTAAATATTTTATCGCAACGATTACATTTAAAACTTTCAAGCAAATTTTTTCCTTGTATTTTTAAACAATATTTAGCTCTTAACTTATGATTGTTTAATGATGATAAAGTACTAAATGTTTTCTTACAAAAATTACATTCCATTTTATTATATTGAATAATGCCTTTAAATTATGATTTTATGTATTTTATTTTTTTATAAAATCGTAGGTTCCACATAAGAAAATTATACTGAAAATAACCTTGTTTTTGTTCATTTTATTTTGTTTTATTTTTTTATAAAACAAAATAAAATCAACCTGCAACTAAACTGAACAAAAAAATTATGTTTCAACCTGTTATAAAGTTTAAACATACATTATAATGTAAATTATTTATAATGGGCCTGAAAACAATTTATATTTTAGTTTTTAAATACGCGCTTGATTCAGTATAAAACTTTTTTTTAGAAAAATGAAGGTGTCAACAATATAAAAAAAAAGTTTTATCTCCGATTTTTTTCCAACACACAATTTTTGTGTGTGTTGATTTTTATAAATTTACTTTTTCAACAAAGTTTTTGAAAAAAGTAAATTGTAAAAAAATGAATAAAAAATATAAAAATAATTATAAATATTATAAATGTCTAATACTAAGTTCTTATTTTATTCAAAAAGTGCAAATGTAAAAGCAGGATATGGTACAGGAGAAATTATAAATATTAATGATGATTATACAGAATTAAATAGTATAAATAATTGGAGAAAAATGCTATCTAATTTTTATATTTCACCTTTCGAAATAGATGATAATGTATGGAATTCTGTTGAACATTTTTTTCATGCAATAAAATTTAGAAACGGTAAAAAAATAAGTAAAAATTATGATTATTATAAAACTTTTACAAGTACAGGAAACGTACCCTGGAGTGAAAATTCATATTACGCAAAACAAGCTGGTAAAGCTGGTAGAATATCACAAACAACTGGTAAAATGTATTCTAAGAAAATTGAAAATTATAAAATTCCATTAGATGTATCAATGAGACCAGATTTTTATAGTAATCATATAAATAAAAAATTAGAAACTATTGCATTTTTAGCAAAATTTACTCAAAATGAAGATTTAAAACGTATGTTATTAGCTACAAAAGATGCTGAATTATGGCATTTTGTTGGTAGAGGTCATCCAAATATTTTAATGGAAAATTTAATGATAGTTAGAGATTGTATAAGAAAAATGGATAAAAAGTATGATTTAAATAATATATCAAGGCTGTCAACAAACATTGTTTCTAAAGTATTAAATGATTACTAAAAAAAATTGATTTTTTATAACGTAATCTAAAATAATAATTGGAGGTATATATAATGAATAGCTTTAATACTAATAATATGTCGAATATTAATGATGACGAATTTCCATCTTTATCATCGTATAAATTTAAGATGTTTAAGCCGAAAAACATTTTAACTTTAAGTTCTGTAACACATAATAGTGACTCAACTCCTAATATTAGAGATTTAAAGAAAACACAGTTTTGCAAGGCAAGACTAGATGGAAAGCAATGTACATATGGGTTGAGATGTAATTTTGCCCATAGTTTAGAAGAATTAAATGTACAGGAATGTGGATATGGTTCAAAGTGTTATTTAGTTGTTTGTAATAATAATAACTATGTAAATAATATTAAGCAATATAAAAAATGTTCTCGTATACACCCTTTAGAAAGTAAGGAGAACTATTTGAAACGTTTAAATAAGGAAGTTCCTGTAATTCTTCCAGAATCTGTTATTGCTAAGTGTACTAAGATGTGTAAAAATTCTTATACATCTAAAGGATGTACAACTGATGACTGTACTTATGCTCATAAAGTAGATGAACTAGTACTGACAGATTGTGCTTTTAGTTCTAAATGTATGTTAGTTAAAAATAACGATGGTATATATGAAAATGTAGATCATTCAAGAGTATGTAATAGGTTACATCCTTTAGAAACTGAGACAAATTTAAAGAATAGAGTTCTACTTGCAATTGAAGAATGTTGTAAAAAGGAAAATGATAATACACCAACTGGGGTTGATTTGGGTGTGATATATTTTGGAGATATTGCATGTGATATGAGTAATGTTAAAATTAATTATATTGGATAATTTGTCTGAATTTTGGTTTAAAATAAATAAAAAATGACTTTAAAAAAAGTCCATACCTTTTAAGGTATGAACTTTTGAATTATATTTATATAATTATATACTTAAAAAAATATAAAATAATTAAAAATGAGTGACGAAGATAATGTTACAATGTTAAATAATTTAGAAAATTCTATATGTAAATTAAGTATTGAAAATACTATATATGATGAAAATTGTTTAGATAAGTATATTATTGATTTTGAATTAGATGAAAAGATAAGACTTGAATTATTTCAAAAATATAACAATAAAAATTTTGAAGATGCTGTAGAACTTATTAATAGAATATCAGGAATGTATCAGTTTAGTGGTTCAAAAATATTAGAAAGCTTTTTGTTTAACGTTTGTATATTTTTAAATGTTTACACTATAATTAAACTAGAAGCAGCTAAAGGTTTATTAGCATTTTATGAGAATGAAGAAAAAATAGATTCAAATGATTCAGATGAACTAAAGCTTATTAAAAAAGAAAGTAATGATGCAATTATAAAAAGAAACAATATTAGAAATAAAAATGGATATAAAGCTTTAGATTACGTATGTTATGATTTAGATAATTTACCTACACCTTGTATGATTGAAGCATTAGCTATGTTGATGGAATCTGATGATTATAAGAATAATTGTAATAAGTATCTTTTAGAACTTATTAATAATAATAAAATAAATTCAGATTTTAGGTATAAAATGATATTATCTTTAGAAAATAAGAATATTAAAAATAAATTGTTTTATATGACTAATGCATGTTTGGAGTTTATAAAAAATGAAAATAATATTTTAAACTATCGTATTTTATCTGGACAATATTTATTGCAAAAATGTGAACTAGAAAAATTACAAAAGAATGAAATTCAAAATATTCTATATAGTTTTGCAATAGATAAAGATGTAGAATATAATTCTCGAGCAGATTCAGCTGATACTTTATTGTCTTTAGGAGATGAAGATTTTAAGCATAAAGCATCATTAATAATTACTGAATTAGGTCAGATAAATGGTAAAGTACATAATATATTTGAAAATGCTCAAAATGTTCATGCATCAAATATTGAAAAATCGGTACAAGAAATATTAAATGTACTATTAATGTATCCTACTTTAAAAATTAAAGATGATATTATTGATTATTCATATGTTGAATTAAACATAAATAAGCTAATAGATAATCAAAATATTGAAAAAAATGTATTAGAACGTATTAAATTATCTTTAAACCGTATAAAACTAGATAGAATGTTATATTCTAATTGTACTTTATCTACTATAATTGTTAAATTATGGAGTTATATAGTTAATAATAAAAATAAAGATGAAATGTTAAAACGATTAGTTGAAGAATTAGATGATATGTCTGGAACTTGTTCATCGGGATTTTTATCACGATTAATTAATGTTATAACAGGTTTTGGGGAATTTAATATTTATATTTCATTTGACGAACAAATTGTAGCTAACTTTAGTGGAAGATTAAATGCTTTAGCTAGAAATATCACTAATAAAGATTCAATATTTTATACAAATGAAAAAGCGTTATATGATGTTGTTGATTTATGGCTGTTTAATAATTTAAATATAAGAGAGCAAATTGTTTCAAAATTTTTGGAAAAAGAAGAATTTAATGAATTTACAAGCTCGAAAACTAAGTTTATAGTGAAAGAATATCTTGGATCTGATATAAATACAAATGATAAAATAATAAATTGTATTGAAGAGTTTGCTGAAAATGTTTTAAATGAAATGATGGTTACTTCAGATAATATTATAGACCGTAGACATTTTTCATTATTTTTTAGAACTTACATGTCTCATTTACGTGAAGAATTGGCATCTGAATTTATAGGTTTAGTGACAGAATCAGAGTTTGATTTAAGTTTTAGACGTGCGATATCGAATTATGATGGAATTAGACATTTTGTTTAAATTATAAAATTAATAATGAAAACCATGAGAAAAAACAAATGTCGTTATGTAAATTTATAAGAGATTATCATAAATCTGAAATGATAATCAAACGTTTTGAATTTACATTAAGTGATTATATAAACAAAAAGAGCGAAAATTATTCTGACGAATTGAACTATTTATTAACTACTTTAAAAAAGTCAGTTGTCGAAAGAAAAGTTAGTTTATGATTTTTGTTTAGAGGCTTTTATATTTCATAATACAATACATAATAAATAATATAAAAATCATTAATAAAAATGGTATTGTTGCAAAACATATTAAAGTAATAAAAGTAATATAATAGTTATCCCTAATTTTTTGATTCTCTAGAGTATTATCACCGTTTTTAATTTTATCATCATAATAATTGTAGGGAAGATATATTCCACCAGCTATAAATGTTAAAAGAAGTGATAACGGAATTATGATACGCGCAAGTACTTGGATTAAATTAATATCTGTTTTCGAAATGATATTTATGTCATAATTATTATTATTATTATTCCATACATATCCTCCTAAAAATACAAGGAATGTGAAATAAATTAAAATACCAACAATATTAATATCAATATAGTTCATTTTTTATTATTATATAATGAAATTTTATTTTTTTTTATCAATTATCAAACTGATGTCAAACAAGCTAATTCATTTCTACCAAAAGGTATAATAATTATTGTCATTTCTAAAAATAAATAGCAGATATTATAAAACAATCAATAGGATACGTAGGAAAATTTATAGTATTACTTCTATATCCATCTATTACTTTTAATCTATATTGTCTAAGAAATTCATATATATCTGTTAAATAAATAGGTTTTAAAAAGTTTCTATTAAAAATGTAGTTCAATACATATTTTATTAAAGATATAGGATGATATAGATACTGTAAATGATATATTATAACACTATTAATAAATATTAACAAATCAATATTTAATAATTTTATTTTTTCTAATATTAAAGGTATTTCTTCTTCCTTGTATAATGAAAATAATTCGTGAAATATAACAGTATTATATTTTTCTATGTTACTTATGTTAAATAAAGAAACTGTATCAAATAAAACATTATTTTCTAAATCAAATTTATTCAATTTATTATTTAAATCATTAACATATGATTCATTTACATTAATACAATGTATTTGTAGATTATTATTCTTTAATATTTCAGCATTTTTAAAAATATAATCGTATGATTTATTATCGTCTATAAATCCGTAATCCAATATACGTATACATTTATTTAATTTAGATAATATTATATTATATATATCACAACTCATTTCATTTATATGAAACATTTATTTATATTTTTATATTGTTTAATATAAAATATGCCTTTAGTTAAAAAGTCAAATAAGACAACAAGAAGAAGATCTAGAGTTAGAAAAAGCGTTAGAAAAAGCGTTAGGAAAAGCGTTAGGAAAAGCGTTAGGAAAAGCGTTAGGAAAAGCGTTAGGAAAAGCGTTAGAAAAAGCGTTAGAAAAAGTGTTAGAAATAATAAAATATCAGGATGTTTTCAGGTATTTAATAAAAAATATGCGTCTCGACCTGGACCACCTTTTCCTGCTCAAGAATGTAAAAATCATCTTAAATTAGGAAATGATGGAGAGTATTATAAATCATTAGCTGATGTAAATGGAAGATATAGATGGGTAAAAGTTTAATTAAAAATAAAAATAATGTATTTTGATAAACATGTCTATCAAAATAATAATTTTTGTATTAATATTTATATCAGCAGTTATATTTGATTTTATGACAGAATATAAAAATTGTATAATTGAATCACCAGGTTCTATACCAATTTTAATTTTTCATAGACTAATAAACATTGCACTTTACTTTGGATGGTTATTATTTGATATTAAATTTATACCTGAAATATATATATTTTTTGTTATCTCAGTAATGGCCCAATGGCGTATACTTAATAATAATTGTATATTAACTTTAAAGACTAATGAAATATGTAACTTTGAGAAATCAAGAAAATTTGATTATCTATCAAGATATGGTGGAAGTAACGGTAATAATATTGTGTATATAGTATGTTTCTGTAACATTATTTATGCTATTTATACTATCTATAATAAAAATATAAAATTGAATTATGTTTAATATATATTTATATACTATCAGAGGTGCATAAATGAATACAAACGAAATAAATATGAATCAAACTAATATTGATTTGAATAAAAATTTAGGTTTAAATAAACCAACTGCAGCTGAAATTAATACACCAAAAGCAACCGAAATTAATATACCTAAAGCAACAGAAAATCAAGATGATGAACCATTATCTATTCTTTTTATAATGGATGGTTCTAGTTCAATGGCAAGTATGGGTAAAGAACCATTGGATGGTTTAAATAATCTTATTAAAAAACAACGTGAAACTGGTGAATTTAGATTTACTCTTATTGTATTTAGTGATACTTATAAAATTATATTAGATGATATGAATGGTAAAGATATACCAGAATTAACATCTGAACATTATACACCAAATGGAATGACTGCTTTATATGATGCAATTGGTTATGGAATTACATTACAAAAAGAGAGAAAAACAAATAATGTGTTAGTTGTTATTCTTACAGATGGTGAAGAAAATTCATCAATGAAATACACAAGAGATGAAGTTAAAAAATTAACAACTAACATGAAAGAAGAATTTAAGTGGGCTTTTATGTATCTTGGTGCAAATCAAGATTCTTATTCAGTATCTAAAAATTTAGGTATTAATATATCAACAAATTATGAATATACACCACTAGGATGTAATAAGCTATTTCGTGGAATTAGTAATGAAATTTCAAGATGTGTATCTGGTGAAAAAACAACACGAGATTTTAATCCAGAATTAATTGATATTCATATATGTAATGCAATATACCCTTCTATTGAAGGAGAAAATAATAAAGATGATTTTGATATACGTCCAAGCATCGGTATTTCTGATGATTTTGAACTAATTCCTCCACCATTACTTGGAAGAACATATAGTGATTGTTAATTAATAATTATATATTATAAAAAAATATAATAAAATTTTATACCCTTAAAAAGGTTATAAAATTTATTTGTAAGTTATAAATATTTAAATACTTTAATATTCAAAAAAATATAAAATTAAATATTTTATTTAATAAAATGAATAATTGTTATCCACGTTCAGTAAAATCTCTTCAAAATAGTTCTCCAAACTGTTATTCTTATGATACAAATCCCCGTACTATTAATAAAATAATACCACCTAGTCCAGCTACTGTTATACCAGCAATTTTTGTAAATATGAAACCTCATTCAATGCCAAATATAAATGTACCTATTAAAAATACACAAGTATATAGCCCTTATAAAGTTATAAATAATGATATTAAAGTACCAGGATGTTCTGTTTATAGTGGTTCATCTTCATTTAATCCTAATGCACCATATTATTTTGATCCAGGATTTAATGATGTAACTGATATATCTGGAAATTAATTATAAAATTGATATTAAAATTTTATAATCATATGTTTATTTTTATATTTTAAAGAAATATATTAATTATAAAATGGATAATATTACTTACACAACTGATACAGAAATTTTACCGTTAGATAGTTCTATTAATTCTGAAAATATAGATAAAAGCACCTCAAAACAAATATTAGTTGAAAATACTGATAATACCATATGTGATAATGTAATTGATAAAGAAAATCAAACTGAAAGTAATGAAGATTATGATACATTAGTTTTATCAGGAGGATCATCAAAAGGAATAGCAACATTAGGTGCACTTCAATATACTTATGATAATTTTTTAGTTAATAAAATAGATAAGTTTATAGGTACGTCTTCTGGAGCTATAATTTCATATTTATTAGCTATAGGATATACACCTATTGAAATAATTGTTTATATTTGTAGTAATCAATTACTTGAAAAATTACAACATTTTAATATAGTTGCAATGATAAATGGAGTTGGAGCATTATCTTTTACTCCTATCTATGAACAACTTGAAAAAATGACTATTGATAAAATAGGATATATACCTACATTTCAAGATTTAAAAGTAAAATTTAATAAAACTCTTATATGTGTTACTTATAATTTTACAGAAAAAAAGACAGAATATATATCACATGATACCTATCCAAATATGCCATGTTTAATAGCTTTAAAAATGTCATCTAATTTACCTTTAATATTTGAAAAATATAAATATGGAAACAATTATTACATAGATGGTGGTGTATCTGACAATTTTGCGATAGATATAGGTGATAAAATAGGTAAAAAGGTATTAGGAATTTTGTTAAGTTCTGAAATAGAAAATTTTAACTATCCTGACTCTAATATTTTAGAATACATATATGAACTAATGTTTATTCCTATTTCCCAAACAGTAGATCATAAAATAGAAAATGTATCTGAAAAATGCAAAATTGTTATATTAAATTACTCTCAAATTAAATTTTTTAATTTTAATATAAATTCAAAGAATAAATTAGAATTATTTTCAAGTGGTTATCAACAGATGGTTTTAGAATTTGAAAAATAATGGTATATATTTTCATCGTTATCCTTGTTTAATTCTAATATTTTTGTAACTTTTAAAATAGAAAATGTATAAAGCGTATAATATATCTTAATATTTTTAATCATTTCATATGGTAATTCAAATTCTATTTTAATTACTAAATTATTTTTAAATTTTAAAAGTGAAATATAGTCTGAATTAATACTATCTAGATATTTAAAATTTTCTGTATAAAAACATAAACTAAATGGTATATCTGTCGCATTATCTAATGTTTTAATTTTTATATCTTTGATAAAATCAATTAAATCACTGTAATTTTTCCTATTATATGAATATAAATCACGCAAATTAATCCTTACTTTATTTGGAGATATTTTATAATTTGGTATATAAAACCCTCTACTATATCTCATATAAACACCATCTATATCTTTATTTTTATTTTGTTCAATTACTAACGCATTATAAAAGTTTTCAATAAAATTAATTTTATCTATAAATGGTTGACAATCTTTAAAAATTTCTACACAATTATCTAGCTCCACTTCATTTTCATTATTTATCATTATCTTTATTTATATTTATTATTTTAACTATTAAACTTATTTTAGTTTAATAGTTTATTTTATAAATTTATTTATAAGGTATTAAACCAATCTTCAACTATATTTTTATTTTTATTAGAAAAAATCCATCCCCCACCATCTTTTAAATTTGAGTTCCATTTACCTCCAAACTCTTTTAACTTATCCTTAAATATTTTAGTATCGTTTCCACGAACTACAAACGATTTATCTGAATATATTTGAATAACTAAATCATGGTTTTTAGAATCAATATTATCTAATACTAATTCATGTTTTTCTAAGTCTTGATTTTCTTTAATTTCTGTTTCAGATAAATCATCACTATTTTTTGCTTTAATTTCGTTAACTTTGTTAACAAACCATTCGTGAGCAGTACATTTATTTTTATTAGAAAAAATCCATCCTGGACCTGTTTTAAGATTTGAATTCCATTTTCCACCTAAATTTTTAATTTCATCTTTATATGGTTTTGTTTCTCCGTATATAACAAAAGAATTTTCTGAATAGTCTTCAAAATAAATGGATTGTTTCATTTAGGTATTCTAAATAATAATAATGAAAATATTAGTAAAACTCAAATTTATTTGTTATTTAAGATAATAAATGTTTTCTATATTAATAAATGGAAAAAGACATAACAAATTTTTTACCTCAATATCCAAATATTGAAAATACTTCTGAACCTTTATTAAATCCATATGATAATAATTTTTATAATGAAATTTATCATAAAAAAGAGTTTAATGAGTTAGAACTTAGTCCAATTGAAGATTATCCTGAAAACCCAGGTGAATATTTACGTCATCAGCAAATTATTTCTAGATTTTTATCATCTTATACCCCATATGACCAATTATTATTATTTCATATTATGGGAACAGGAAAAACTTGTACAGCTGTTAGCGTGATTGAAAATATTCAAAAGGAAACAAAACAATTTGATGGAGCAATTATTTTATGTACTGGAGAAGGTTTAATAAGTAATTTCAAGGAAGAATTAATAAAAAAATGTACACCTGGTCAGTATATACCTTTACATTATGAACAATTAACTTCTGAACAAAAAGTAAGGAGAGTAAATAAATTAACTAAATTTTATACATTTGTAACTTTTGAAACATTTGCAAAAAAATTAAGCAAATATTCAGATGATTATATTATAGATACATTTTCAAATAAAATTATTGTTATAGATGAAGTACATAATTTAAGTGTAAAAGATGACAATTTTAGCTCTGACCTTAATATTTATAAAGAAATACATAGATTTTTACATTTAGTTAAAAATTGTAAAATATTATTAATGTCAGGAACTCCTATGCAAGATAGTTTAGAAGAAATATCTGATATAATGAATTTAATATTACCTTTGGACGATCAACTCCCACGTGCTTCTAATTTTATTAATCAATTTTTAATAAGTAATCCCAATGGTATATATAATATTAATGACAAATATATAGATCTATTAAAGTCAAAGTTTAAAGGACGAGTGTCTTATGTCAAACCAATGCACTCTGAAGTTAAAAAAATATTTGAAGGCAGATATTTAGGTAATTTAAAAAATTTTTTAGTATATGATGTTTACATGAGTGAATTCCAGACTAAATCTTATATAATAGCTTATACAAACGATAAAAATAACAAAAAAGGTGGAAGTTTCTTTCCAGAAGCAAGACAGGCATCTTTATTTGTGTTTCCAGATGGTACTTATGGTAAAGCGGGTTTTGGAGAAGTTTCATCAAAAACAGGTAAATTTGAAAGTAAATATATTAATAGGACAAAACGTATTGGTACAGATAAATTTGATTATAGTATAAAACCAGCATTACGAAATGAAATTTTTGATGATGATCATGAAAAAATGCTAGATAATCTTGCAAAATTTTCTAGTAAATATTCTACAACTATAAAACAAATTCTTGAATCAACTAAAAATGGAAAATTATCTTTTGTATATTGTGAATATGTAAAAGGTAGTGGTGGTATTTTATTTTCTAAACTATTATCTCTATTTGGTTTTAAACAAGCTACGGGTAATGAAAAAACACCTGATAAGAGATATGCTATTTTAAATTCAGATTCATCTACTTATACACAAACTAAAGAAATAAAAGATATGTTTAATAATCCAAATAATAAACATGGTGAATATATTAGTGTAATAATAGGTTCAAAAGCTGTATCTGAAGGATTTTCATTTAATAATATTCAAGATGAACATATTTTAACTCCTTATTGGAACTATTCAGAACTTGATCAAGCTATAGCTAGAGGATGGCGTTTTGGATCTCATAAAGATTTAATTAAAAGTGGTATTATTCCTAGTGTTAATATATATCAACATGTTTCTATTCCGTATAATAATGAGATAGAATCTATAGAATTAAAACTATATGAAATATCAGAAATAAAAGATATAAATATCAAAAAAATAGAGAGAATTATTAAAGAATGTGCTATAGATTGCGAATTAAATAAAAAAAGAAACTATATGTTTGGTTACACAAATCAAAGAGAATGCGATTATACAAATTGTGAATACAAATGTGAAGGTATAAATAACGATTTAGACATAGATTTTTCAACATATCAATTGTATTACAATAAAAATATAGTTAATACCATTATTTCTAAAATTGTAGATATTTTTAAACTAATCTTCAATTTAAAATATAATGATATAATTGATTATTTAAATGAATATACAACATTTGATATACTTACAGCTCTTAAAAAGATCATTAATGAAAATATTATAATAACTAATAAATATGGGTTTCAATGTTTCTTAAGAGAAAAAAATAATGTATACTTCTTAATAGACAATATTTCAATTAAAAATAACTTTTTTGATAGTTATTACACAATTTATCCTACAATTGAACATAAAACATCTTTTCCTAAGATAATAAATGAATTATATATAAATAAAGTTCCAAAAATAATTAATGATATTTTCTTCTCTAAAGATAGTAATGATATTATAAATAAGTTAATCAAGTTAGAACCTCAAATTCAATTGTTAATTTTAGAAAACTGTATTATCTCTTTGGATAAAGGATATAATTTTAATTCTTATTCAAGAGATGTTATTTTAGATTACTTTAAAAATTATTTTAAAAAATTTGGGGATTTATGGATAGTATGGCTTTTATACGATGATGAAGATACTATTAAATGCTTAAAATCTGGAAACAATTCTTGGAATGATTGTACAGAATCGCAAATAGAAATATATAAAAAATTCAAAAAAGAGGAAAAAAATATATTTGAACAAGTTGAATATGGATATTATGGACTTTACAATAGTAAAAGTAAGGAATTTTGTATTAAAAAGGTATCTGAGGAGGAGGTTGAATTATTCGCTAATAATGTTCCATCTGAATTAATAAGACCAAAAAAACTTATAAAATCAACCAGGCGTACCAAGAAAACTACTAAAAATATAAATTACAATGTTGGTGATAAAATTGAAGCCAAAATAGGTCCTAAAAATAATTGGATAAAAGGAGAAATATATAAAGTAAATGAAGATAATACATATGATATTTTATATGAATCAGATAAACGTGATGAACCTAGTGGACGAAGATGTACAAATTGGAAACGCCCCGAAATAACACATTTAATGGCTGATGTATTTAAAATTCCAGTCCCTGAAAATTCAATAATTAATTCATATGATGAAGAAAAACTATTAAGAAATATAAATACTAATAATTACCTATTATATGATGAACCAGCTCTTGAAAATGGAAAACTTAAATATGAACCTTTAGATATAGATATGTATTATACAATTGATGATCTTAGACGATCTGTCTATTGGGGTCAATATAAAGTTAAAGAATTATGTGAAAACTTGCAAAATTGGTTATTTGAACAAAAATTAATACAAGAAAATCCCAACTGTGGTACAGCTAACAAGAGAAAATAAGTTTAAAATTATGTTTGATAAAATTTTAAACACATTTGTGTTTAAAATTAGATTCCAAATTTATTTCTTAATTTTTATCATTCAATTTCAGTCTTACAAAATATTTTAGATAATTCATAGGTCAAATATTTTTTTTTAATTATATTAGGTAGTAACATAAATACTGGTATCATTGTAGAGTGTTGTATTTTAGATTTATCAATAAGCCTAAAATATTCATTTGCTTCTAAATAATCATTAAATTTTTTACAATTATATTTATTAGTGTTTTCCATATTGATACATAAATAAACGTCCATTTTTATATTTTTAAAAAATAGGTTAAAAATTATTTTTCATTTTTAATAAATGGAAAATACTGAGACTAATAAGTATTATAATAGAATTTTTGATACTATAATATCGTATGTTTATGAAAAAGATATATCACAATGGCCTAAACCTAAAACAATTTTAGAATTATTAAATCAATTACCTGATGATCTTCAAAATAAGTTATTTCATACTAAATATACAAATGATGATCCTATTTTAATTTATTTACTTAGAAAATATGAAAATAATTTCAATAAATCTATGTACGATTTTATTTGTTTTGGTGTCCAAAAATTCCCTGATATTTTAAGTTCTAAAGATAAAAATGGAGTAACACCCCTAATGATAGCATCATTAATATCAGAAAATGATAAATCAACAAAAATAAAAGGTGATATGTTATCTTGTTTAATAAATAGCGGTGCAAATGCAAATGATGTTGATAACTTTAATAGAAATGCTTTAATGTTTGCAATTTCTAAAGGTTCAGAACATGCTACAAATAAGCTTTTAAGAGCTGGTGTTAATATATTACACAAAGATAATAATAATATGAATGCTTTAGATTATGCGTTAAATCAATCTAATGATAAAATTACTAATGTAATTAAAAATAAGTTACCAAAAAATATTAAAAAAGATGTTGTATTTACTTGTGAAATATGCGGAAAAGATTTTGATGTATTAAAAAAGAAAAACCTACACATGAATGAACATTATAATCCTTCAGTAAAAGATATAGAGGATATAGAGGATATTGAAGACATTACTAAGATATTAGAAGGTGATACACCAGTTAAAACACTAAAAAGAAAATCTTCAAGTATATCACCTGGATTATTAGAATTAAGCCCTTTTGAATTATCTTTCCCAACAGAAGAGTATGATATAAGTACTAAACCTAGGTCATCTAAAAAATTATTTAAAAAATAAGTTAATTTTTAAATTTGATTTATGCTTTAATTTTTAAATTAATATATTAAAATTATATATGGATAAAATTAGAACTATAATATTTTATGTCGCAAATATATTATTTCCTATTAGTGATATTATTTTAATAAATACAATAAATTATACTTTATCGTGCTATGATTATAATAACAAACATAACTTATCGATTCAAATTATTTTAAATATTAAAGCAATCTTATCTATTTTATATATATTATCATATACTATTATGATTAATAAAAATATTGAAGATAGATATTATATTTTATATCAATTTTATAGTTTTATATGGATTATAATAGGTATAATGTGTTATTTTGAGAACTGTACTATTTCTTCACCGTATCCTTTACATATATATGTTTTAATATCTCTTTTTAGTAATATTTTAATATGTATATATAATTGTTACATTATAATCACCCCTACAAAAAAACCTATTAATATAGATGATATTACTAGTCCATTATTTGTTAAAATTTAAATATATATAAATATTAAACTTAAAAATAGTTTAATATTGTTGTAAATAAACTTTATTATGTCAAAACAATATGATATACCTAATATATGTGAAATAGATAGTAAAATAATGATGAATGATATTGTCTATGATGGTCCAAAATATTATAATTCTAATTTTATTATGCCAATAAGTCCTGATTCATTATATTCACAGAATTTAATATCTGAATACGATAAAGATATACCTATAAAATTAAGTTTAAGAAATAATAAAACATCAAATATCGAGAGAGCTGGATTTAGAGATCAAGGAGCATGTGGTGCATCATGGGCATTTTCAGTAGTTTCTGTATTAGGTGATAGATACGCGTTTAAATATAAAATTCCTAATCCGTATTTAAGCGTGGCATGGATTTTATGTAATGAATTTGTAAATTCAAATGCATGTGATATAAATAATAATGTATATGATACAGCTCAATGGATTCAAAACAATTATGTTAAAAATGAATCATGTTGGCCTTTTAAAATTATTAAAAACAATAATTATAATAGTGATATTATTATTAATAATATTGATGATTGCTGTTATGATTGCTGTGATAATGAACGAAATATTAATGTTAAATTTAGTATATTACCAAATAGCATTAAATATATAGGTATTATCAATGATAATAATGAAATAGATATAGAAAATACTATAAAGGCAATCCAAATTAATATTTTAAAATTCGGACCTATTGTATCTACTTTTTCTGTATTTGAAGATTTCATAGATTATTGGAAAAATAGAGCTATATTAAATGAAATTTATATTCCAAAAACATCAAACATAATAGGTATACAATCAGTTGCAATTACAGGGTGGGGTATAGAAAATAATATAAGATACTGGGAGGTTAGAAATAGTTGGGGGTATAGTGGTGATAATGGTTATTGTAAAATTGCTTTTTCATCAGATACTCCAAAGTCTTTATGGTGTGGAATTGATATCCCTTTATATAATGGAAGCAAATTTTATGGAGGTACACTATCTTTTGAGGCATATAATTTACCTAAATATAATTACTATAAATTTACAAATATTTTAAAAGTAAATATGCAAACATATATTTTATTATTCTTTTTAGTAATAATGTTTTTTATAGTAGTAATATTCAAACGCTAAAATAAATTTTAAACATAAATTTATGTTTAAAATTTTAATTATATTTATTGAATTGTATTTTGATGTTTAATTTTCATATATTTATCTGCTAAAAATACAAACGAATCTATCCATCTCCAAACAACTTTTTTATCATCATCATCAAGCCTACCAGATTTCCATAATTTTTTAAAATGAATTACTTTATTTTTATTCATATTCTCAAAAAAATTATTATCTAAAAAATAGGTTTCGTTTCTACTCTTTATCATAGTTTTCATTTTATGATCATCTTTTGTTAAATGATATACAAACATATTCATAACATCTTCAATAAGAATCTGATCTTTCAAAAAAATTCTTACAATTACTAAGTCTCCCTCCTCTGGAAATTGGTCAATTAATTCATCAAAAAAACAAATTAAACCATTTTTAAATTCATGTAGAACTTGTGTTTCCATTATTAATATATTTTTATTATATAATAATACATGTCTTTAAACTATCTAATTCATAACTATTTATTCATCTAATTTACCAATACAATTAAAATTTTGCTTTGCATAATTAATAGCTGTTATTATTACATCAATTTTATCTCCAATTTTTATCACCCTATTTTTTTGCTTATATTCTGATTTAGATTGATTATAAACATAATTTTTTAAATAATCCAATGGTATCAATACCTTAATTTTAGACTCTATGTTTAAAAATATACCACTTTGAAATAACATACAAACAGAACCATTATATTTCTTATCTATTTCAGGTTTCAAATTTTGTACTTCATATTTAACATTAAAAACTATCTCCGAATTAGAATTAGAAATATAATTATCGGTAATTCCAATAATTTTATTTATTTTAAGTATGTATCCATTGTCTTTTGTACATTCATTTACTGTATTATCTCTAATTTTATTAAAAATATGTGTCATAATATCTTTAGATAAATACTGAGGTTCAACACATATTCTACGTTCTATCACAGTTTTAGTACTCATATTCTATAATATACACATATATTATACAATAAAAAATCAAATTTAACATATTGGAATATTATTTATTTGATTTGCATTAGTAAAAAGTTGATTAATTGTTGAAGTTGGTATTAACTTAGATATTAAAGGTATCTTATTTAATTCATTTACTGCATTTTGTGCTGCTAATATTTTAGATTTAGCTGTATCAATATCAGCATTATCAACACATGGTGGAATTCTTTGACTACTTGATAGTTTAGTATTCAAATCATTATATGAATTTAATCCTTCCATTATTACTTTAATTTTTGGTACAACAATAATACCAAAATATATTAATAAACCAAAAAATAGTAAATTAACTATTGTTAATACTACACTTATGGTAGAAAATATTTTTCCAAAAGTAGAAATTACAGCTCCCATTTATATAAATAAAATAAATTAAAATTCCATTTTTTCAACAAAATAAAGATATTTAAATGATTGACATTGACATAAAACATCTGCTAAATCATCTTTCTTTTTTTTAGACGTCAACAAAGATAATGTTTCCGTATCATTCCTATCAGTTAGTATATTTATAGCTTTATTTATACTCCATTTCTTTCTTTCTGGTTTATCTATTGCCTTATAAGTCTTCTTACCATTTTTTTGAACTTTTAATATTTTACATGCACCTAAAGTTTGTGTTTTAAAATAGGCAGGAAACTCTATAATAGTTTTAAATTTCCCATAATTAAATAAAAAATAAGAATAGCAATGTTGGCCTATTTTTAATGCCATTGTATTTATTTTTTTGCCGAAACTCATTTGTTGTTCTATTATAATATAATCACAAATATTCCATAATTTTTTATATGTATCTAACATATCGGTTAAATTATGAAATATATTTGGATCTAAATATTTTGTTTTTTTACAGTTTAATGTTAAATCTACGTTTTTAAATAAAATTACATTACCATTCAAACATACTTGTTGTAAAATATTTTTAAAATCAGATGTTGGTGTACCATCTTCATTGTATCTGCTATTTTTATCAATGTTTTCAATTGAATCTAATTTTTTCTCATCAAACTCTTCAACATAAAATGCAAAATTTTTTTTACCAATATCAAAACTTCCTATTAACATTTATATATTATAAGTTTATTATAATCTTATAAATTAACTTTTACTCTTACCTATGATAGCACATGCAATTCTACCTCCTGCATTACCAGTTATTTTAGATTCTTTATTCAACCCAAAACCATAATCATCTTGTCCCTCATGTATAACAACACTACATCCCACAATTGATTGATTAATATTTCCAAATAAATTTAATCTTGGATCTTTATAACTTATATTTACATTACCATCCTTATCAGATATTATATTATTTAACATATCCCCTGTATGACTTTCATTAATATTATAAAATATAGTACCATGCTCTTTATTAGTCAAATTTAAATGAGCTCCTAAACTTTTACAACCATCTGTTAAATCACCAAATTCATGTATATGACAAGCATGGATTTTATTTGGCTTAAAACCTGTTAAGTTTATATCAACAATAGTTATTTTTTTTGGTTTACATTGATGAAACTTTACAGTACCTTTAATCTTATCTTGAAATGTAGCAATAAAATTTAAACATTTATTATTCATTTTATTATATAATATATTTTATTATATTATATAAATGGGAAAAATATTAAGTTGTTTTAAAAAATCTACTCACCAAGATATAAATTTATATGTTACTAAAGAACAATTAAATAAAATATTAAATAGTTCAAATATAATTATAAATAATATTGGTAAAAATAATGATTTTATAATAACCATAGATAACATTAAATATATTTTAATACAATCAGAAGGTGAAATCTAACATTCATATAAGAGATATTTTTTAATATTTTCTATACAATTTTTAGATATCTTTCTTGTTTGATTTTTAGATGTTGAATACGTTATATTATCTAAACACTTAGAATCCTCTTTGATTGAATTAATTAAATCTAATATTGTCTTATATTTATTCATGATAGCTATAGATGTAACACTACTTACACTAGGTATTTGACACAGTAATATTTCTCCGAAATTTTCAGGTGTAATATTAGCCTTCTTTTCCTTTTTAATTACTTCACAATATTTTGTTTCTTTAGGTTCAGATGTATCAGTATTTATTTGTTTTACAGTATAATACGGTTTTTTATCCTTTTCTTTTGATAATTTTAAAGTCATATTTAAAATAATATATGCACTCTCATTTACATTATCACTTCTATAAACTGAAAATCCTTTATAATAATTAATAGAAAAAATAGAAGAATATGCCATCTGTTTTTCTTTAGAAAGATTACGTAAATTACCTTCTATTAAATATATAATATTATGATTATGATGTTCAATTCCAGATAATCGATATGATTGTTCTGTATATCTACCATCTTTAATACTTGCAATTAAATCACTCACACTCTTTCTTTCTATTATAATTTTATCACTATCAGTATCTTTAATTAATATATCGCCTACTTCTAACGTCATACATTCAATATTAATATTATCAAAACATTTATTATCATCTTTAATTTTAATACATTGATCATAAAGTGATTTTTCTCTTACATCTAATATAACTTTCATTTAAAGTGTCTTACTTTTTTTATTTTATTCTTTATATTGTAAATAAGCAATAAATATTATATAATTAATTATATATATAATATTTTAATCATGATAACATAATTCTCCAGTCTCTCTCCAAGTATTATCCACTGGACATTTCTTTTCTAATAAAAAATTTGGACATCTATACTCACATGGATCATAAGGAAATGGACTTCTTGGATCAGCAGAAATAGTACTTGAACCTTTAAATCTTATAGTATATCCTAATATATTAAACGCAAGTCCTGATTCTAAACCTATATTTGTATTTAGTTTTAATATATTGTTTTCAAATGCAATTTTGGAATACCCATTATTTCCCCATATTGTACCCCAACTATTTTTAATTATCCAATATTTTAATTTTATGTATGGAGTACCTCTACCTATGTTTGGTAATCCTAAAGCAGATCTTAATACATAATCTTCTCCCCATCCTACTATTTCAACTGCATGCCCACCAACAAATTGGTTATAATCTCTAACTCCATATACATTAAAATTATCCATTTGACAATATATACCATTAGTTCTAATATATCTTCCATAATCAGTACTAAAATCGTTACATACATAAAATGCACCAATAATTGGACCATTATTAAATATACTTGATTTCATATCATCAGTGTTTTCAAATGTTTTATAACTATCTTCAACCATTCTATATCTATAAGGTGCTTCTGGAATAATTGTACATACTTTTCTACCACTAGAATTATTACATGTTACACACTTATTTTGATATCGTAAGCATGATGGTATAAGACTATCAATTGTTTCAGTTGAAGTATTCAAATTTCCAAACTCAGAACCAGGTTCATATACTAAACCAGAACATTGTCCACTTGTATCACACCAATTATAATTCCAACATCTATTTAATACTGTTCCTTTTTCAGTCAAAAAATCTAAAACACTAGGTATATATCCACCATTACAATGCCCTACACTTTTATCACATGACATAATTCTTGTTGCTGATAAATCTTCAGCTATTGTTTCATTTTTTACTAAAGCCATTCTATCTGCTAAAGTACTTCCTACAGCAAAAGCCCAGCATGATCCACACATTCCTTGTTGATGTACATTTGATATTTGAAAATTTATTCCTTTATTTGCGAACACAGAAGTTCTATCTGCCCAATTAAAATAATCTGGTAAGATAGATATTGGACTTATTTTGATCAAAGATATATTATCATCTCCCCAATCATCATTTCTAACTAGACAATAAATATTTTTATTATAATCTACGCTTAAACCTATATATTTTTTATCATTACCAGTACCGCCATAATCTAATAAATTAGTTATAATTTTTGTCTTAAGTCTAAAAGTACTTAAATTATCAGGTGAATCAAATATATATATTCCAGTTTTATTTCGATTTGAATCATTTGATAATAAATAGAAAATACCATCTTTGTCAAAACATCCAGCAGTAACATTATTTATTGTAATATTTAAACCATTTTGATCTTTTAGTATTACATTTTGAATAAAATTTTTATTTAGTACTCCGCCGTTATATGTAATATCATATATTTTTACATCTGATATATTACTACCATTTGGTAAAAATGTGTATTTAGTTATAGGATCAAATGCTAACCAACTTATATTTTCTGTCATATTTATTGATGAAACAAAATATCGACCTTCTCTATTTAATAAATTAATAGTTGAACCAGTACTACATATTATAGGAGTTAAAATACCATCTATTCCATTTAAAGTTGTTTCTTTAATAAATGGCGTAACTTGACCAAAACCATATCTATTAGTTAAATCACATGTTAATGGTTTTAATACTACTAATAAAGGATTATTAAATATTGTATTATTAATAGGATTTATACTAATAGGAGTACTAAATTTAACTAATCTATTTTTATTAGCAATAAAAACACCAATTTGATTATTTGGTGCATCATATATTAAACTAAATCCTCTTATATTTTCTGCAACATTTCCAGTATTATTATTGTTATATAATATAGGTCTATCATATTCAACATCGTCAATTATTATATCATAAATAAATGTTTCATTTAAAGTATAAGTACCTCTAGATAATAATAATCTAGAGGATGAATAACTTTCTTTATTTTGAATATTATTTTTTGATTTTTGGTTTAAAATTACAGTTTTAAATGGATTTCTGAAAATCTTTCGTGGATCTTGTATTAATTCACCTATTAAAGGTGGGATAATAATATCATTACCTATTATAGTTGGTGTTTCTTTCTTAATATATTTATATTTTGGTATTTTTGGATCTGCTCGTTTAAATAATTTTTTAAATTCATCAGGCGTTATTTTTAATTGTTGTAATATATTTTTATAATTATCTATATCTTGTGCATCATAATTACTAATAATTTTAAACATTTATTTATAAAATATATTAAAAAATATAAAATTATTTTAATAAGTAAATATTTTATACACTTTTTATGTTAAAATGATTAATAGAAATTTTAAGACCCTTTCGGGTTTTAAAATTATTAGTTTTATTATTTTACATATTTTGTATTCTTTTAATAAACTGTGAATTTGATTCACAAGAATGCACTCTATAACATGTTGTATTTTTATATTTACAATTATTATCAAAATTACATATCATTATTTCATTTGGTGAATGTGCATATTTACAATCAATATATTTACAATCTCCTGATCTAACAATATTATTACACATTCTTGTTTTAAAAGCTACTTGTTGTTTTTTATTTTCTTTTTTAGTTTTTACTTCAACCCATCCATCTTCTTTTATAGTTTCTTCTTTCGGAACCCATGGAGCAGCATTCATGTTAAATATATCTTTTTTTACTTCAGTTTTAATTTCAACTTTTTCTTCTTTTATAGTTTCTTTTTTTGGAGCCCATGGAGCAGCATTCATACTAAATGTATTTTTTTTTATTTCAGGTTTTAATTCAACCTTTTTAGAAGGTGTTTTAATACCAATTCGTAAATAAAAGTTACTTTCAGACTCGGATGGATGTAAATGTTCACAAATCTTTTTTCCCAGTTTATTTTTATAAACATCATTAGTATTTTCTACGAAAATGCAACTTTTACCAAACAAACATTTACTAATAGATAATTCGCTTGAATTATGTGCAAACTTACATTTAGAACCATATTGGCATTTAACTCCCTTTGAAACAGACAAACACAATTTAGTCTTCAACAAAGTATTAGAAATCTTTGTTTTATCTTTAAGAATATTGAATGCATCATCCCTATCAGTAGTTGATACTACATTTTCTATGTTTTGGACAGCTGAAACTGGACTAGATGGAACACTAATTAAAGTATCCACTTTTTCAGAAGGACCAACAATTTGAGAATATGAAAATCCAATAGTACATTTTTTCTTAGGCTCATCAGCTTTAATAGCAACAGCTTTCTTTTCGGCTTCAGATTTTTTAAGAAGATTTAGCTTTTCTGCATTAAGTTGGCTCTTAGATTTTGGCTTTTCAGATACAACAATAGGAGTTTTTGCTTCAACAATTTCCTTATCATCAACAATTGTCTCCTTACGAACAATACTAAAATAAGCATAATCTTTCTCAAGTTGTTTTAACTTTTCTTTCTGAGCCTTAATATCTACTAAAAGTTTATCTATGTATTGTTTGTTATTATCAGACTTAACTTTGGATAATCTGTCAAAAGCACTTTCTTTTTGTTTGATAGAAGCTTGAACAGTTCGTATCTCAATATTTATATTATTTCTTTTTCTGATACGTTCAGTTTCATCATTTTCTTTTTTAAACTTAATCACCTTAGGTTTACAAACTTTTGGTTGAACTTTTTCTTTAACAACAGCTATTTTCTTTGGAGTAACAGAAACTGGTTTGTCATGTGAACTAACAGAACAAACATCTTCTTTAGCTGTAATTCTTTCAACGTAGTTTGACAATGTTTCACCAGGATGTGAGAACATACAAATTCTATCACGCCCTTTTTTGTTTAAATATATACCTGAATGCTTGAGATGTACAAAACTGCATCTAGTACCGTAAGAACACTCTTTCTTCGTTAATTCAGATTCAGAATGTGCAAAACGACATTTACTACCATGCTTACATTCAGTTTTATCAATAACTGATTGACATAACTTGGTTCTAATGTTTTGTTTTTCTGATTTTTCGTGTTTTTGTTGATGTTTATTAGTAGTAACTTCAATCCATTCGTCTTTGTTAATACTTTGTTCTAATTTTTCAATTAACAAAGCATCAGAAATACTTGGAAAATGGCGGACATCAACAGCAGTGTTCTTACTATTTGTTTCACCCCATGTTTTAGTAGAAGTAAAAGTTCTAACAATAGGAGATGTTTCTAAAACATTGGCTACTTTTTTAACAATTAAATGTTCCAACTCAAATTTACGGTAATTAAAACCAGCTGGAATATAAATTGGTTTAGGTGCTCGTTGTACATAAAAGCACCCAACAACTTGGTCTACAAGTGATTTTCTAGCAGGTGGTAATTTGCTAAGAACCTCTTCTTCAAAATCAGTAAGAGTATCACTATCATATTCGTTATCAGAAGAATATACACTTTCTTCATCATATTCATATTCGGTTTTGTTGCCCTTGGACGACAACTTCATATTCGATTGCATTATTGGACCCATGGTCATATTTTATATGAAAATGTTCCTAGAAAAAATCAATTTTTATTGTGATTTTCAGTTAATATTTTTTATTTTAATTAAATAAAATGCCATCTATGTCTAAAAAATATTGCCTAAATACACCAAAAAGTAAAATGGGTTTTAGTCAAATTGCTAGTTGTAAAGCTCAAGGATTTATAAAAAGAACATCAAAAAATAACAAAGGTAAATATGTAGTTTCTAAAAAATATAAAAAAAGTAGAAATGATTCAGTGAAATCTAAAACATATCGTAGTATTAATAAATCACCTAAAAAATCCCTTTATTATAATGGAAATAAAAAACCAAAAGTTATTTCTGGCTATGGAACTGAATTAAAAGCTAAACAAACATTAAAAAATATCAAACCATTTGATAAACAATATCAATTTCAAGTTGTTAATACAATGTATAATAGAGCAAAATATCATGCTAATCAAACAAAAGGAATGAGAGAAGCAATGAAAGTATTTAAAAAATGGTTGGTCAAGAGAAAATATAAATCCAAAAAGTAAATTTATTTCCTCTTTATTTTCCTAACTATCTTTGAACTTTTACATATATTTCTAATTTTTCTAATAAAGTAATCTCCCCATAAGCAAGCTTTTGTATGTTTCATTTCTACTTCCATATCATCTTGAATATTACTCTTTTTAAAATTTTCAAAATCTATATTACACTGGCTACATATAGGTATGTATTCATTTCTTGGATCATTGTAGGGATTAAACCATTCATCATTATCTAATAATCCATCCTCAACATACTTACTTATAAGATAATTTTTTTGTTCTGAAGTGTTCATTTTATAAATAAGCTTAGTAATTTATAAATATAATATTTTTAAACTTTTTTAGTTTAAAAATTATTTACACTATTTTTCAGGTCTAATTAATATCAGTTATCTCTCCAACTAATTTACATTTTCCTTCACATAATATAAATCTCGTACCTACTTTTATATATTGTGGTTTATATTTAAACATAAATTCAACTATTGCACTATCTCCATTTCGTAAAATATTATCTGAATCGTTAATTGAATTTTTACGAGCATTTGACTTTTCATTTATATTTAATATTTTAACAACTTGTCTAATACTTGATACATGAAACATTGGTTCATACCCAGGTTTAATAGTTGTATTATTTGTTCTTAATACATGTATATTTGCCTTAAACTTAGTTACTACATGTTTTTCTGTATTTGATGAAATGATTACATTACCTCTTAAAATGTTTTTACGATCAATTTTTTTAAGACCTAAACATACATATGAACCACACGAAACTGATTGTAAAGGTATTTTTTTACTATGTATGGATTTTATTACTACATTTTCATAAATACCATTATTAGGTCCTATTAATAATTTATCTCCAACATTTATTTTACCAGAAATAAGTTGTCCACCTACTACAGTACCAACTCCATATACATTAAATATATTATCAATATGATATTCAACTATTTCTTCATTTTTGATTAAATTACATGGATTTTTTGGTAATAAATTTAAAAACGATATAATTGTATCTATACCTTCACCTGTTACATTAGATATTTTAAATACAGGTATTATGCTATTCATATAAATATTTTTAGCAGCTAACAATATATCATCTTTACTTTTAATATGAAAAGGTATTTTACCTATTATTGGTAATTTTATTATTTTATTTATATCATTAATAGTGCTTTCTAAAATATTAATTCGATCTTTACAAATATCTATTTTAGTTATAATTATTATAAATGGAATTTTTAAAGTAATACATAAAAATATATGTTCTTTTGTCATATTAGAAATACCATTATTAGCTGCTATCATTATAAAACATATATCTGGAAAAGAAGAAGCTAATCCTAATATAGTAGTTTTTAAATATTTTTCATGTCCAGCTAAATCCATAAATGATATCACTTTTGAACTTTTTTGTACTATATCTGGCCATGAAATTTTATTTATACCTTGGTGATTCACAACACATCCTTTATAATCTATACCCAATATTTGATGTGCTATTGAAGATGTTCTGCCAGTTTTTACTTCATGTAAAAAATTAAAAACAAAACTTCTTGCAGACCCTCTGCCATTATCATTTTCACCCGAAATTAATCTTCCTATGGTGGTTGTTTTTGCAGCATCTACATTTCCTGCTACAACTACTTTAATATCAATATATTTGTTATCATTTATTTCTCTTATAAGTACTTCATAAACATTTTTATTATCTTCTGTTTTTTGAACAGAAAGTAATGATACAGAATAATCATTTTTATTAGCTATTTTTTTTATATTATCTATTGTTTCTTCATATTCTAAATCTGTTATACCTACTATCGTTCCATCATCTTCAACACCTAATTTATAAATACATTCACCATCTCCTTCATTACATCTATATCTCATTTGTGTAACTAGTTCTTCAATTCGTTCATTATTTTTATCTACTAGTTTTAACTTATACTCAATATTTCCATCGTTTTTCTCAGGTTCCATCCTCCTTAGTATTAAGGTATATTTGTTTAAATTAGCTTTTAAACAAATAATAACATAAAAGAAAATGACAAATTTAATCGAATTAGTTATGATTGTTAAAAACTCTGGTGACATATTAAAAAATTGTTTAGAAATAAATAAAAAATTTATTGATCATTGGACTATATTAGACACAGGATCTATAGATAATACTTGTGATATTATAAATGATGTACTAAAAGATATTCCAGGTAAATTACATCATGGAACATTCATAGATTTTTCTCAAGCTAGAAATGAATCTTTAAATTTATCATCTCAAACATGTAAATTTACTATTTTACTTGATGATAGCTATATAATTCATGGTGGTGATAAACTAAGAAAATTATTAGCAAAAACAAAAAAAGACGCATTTAAGATTAAAATAGGAAAATTTGAACATGGGTTTTTAAACAATGATTATAATTCTATACGTATATTCAGAACTATCAAAAAATTTAGATACATTTATAGAGTACATGAAATATTAAATATTCAAAATGAGAACTCTATTCAAACTATTAACGATAAAGAAATATTTTTAAATGATTTAACTTTTGAACCACATACAGATAGATCTTTTAAAAGATACAAAAATGATATTAAATTATTATTACTTGATCATGAAGATGACAAATTTGATCCTAGAACTATATATTATTTAGCTAAAACATATCATTGTCTGGTAGAAAATAAAAAATCTATTGAATATTATAATAAACTCAAAAATGTATTATCAATAATAGAAAATAAAGAACAAAAAAACCAATTTAGTTTTGCATCAGTATATGATGTAGCTTGTATTGAATATTTTGAAGATCAAGATATTGAAAGTTTCAAACATAAATTATTAAACATCACAAAGTTATTTAATGATAGAGCAGAAGCATTCTATAAACTTGCTGTTATTTATAAAGACCAAGGTTTAATACAAAACTGTAATCAAATTATTTCAAATATTCTTTATTTTAAAAAACCTAACGAAATTTATACTATAATTGAATCTGATATATATCATTATTTTATACCTTATCTTTATGTTGAAACAAAATTAATTTTAAAAGATTATGATAACTCAATAACCATTCTTAAAACATTATTATCACAATACCCATATGACCAGTCTCTTTTAAACATTAAATATAATTTATGCAAAAATGATATTTCATCAATAAAATTAAGTAACAATAAAACTTTAGTAATCCACACTAGTCATGATTTTTCTAATATCTATTGTTGGAATCCAAATGAATATGATCAAAGAATATCTGGATCAGAATTTATGGCAATGAATTTAGCTAATGAATTTTATAAACTTGGTTTTAGAGTATTTATAATTGGTACTTTTGAAGATAAAGAAACAAACAGAGATTATCAAGGTATTTATAATAATATTGAATATATAGATTATAAGTACTTTTCAGAATTTGCATTAAAATATGAAATTGATTATCTTATTGTCAGTAGATTTGTTAAAAATCTAATTTATTATAATAATATTAAAAACGTATATTTATGGATTCATGATGTTCTTCCAGTAATGGATAATAATTCAAAATGTATACAAATTCATACAGAAAAATTTAAAGGGGTAATTGCTGTATCAGAATGGCAAAAAGAAAATACAGCTAAAACTTTAAATGTACCTAGAAATAAAATTATTGTCTCTAGAAATGCTATTGATGTATCTAGATTTATAAACAAAAATATAAACAAAATACCTTTCAGATTTATATATTCAAGCGCTCCTGAAAGAGGTTTATCACATTTAATTGACATAATCCCAACTATAAAACAAAAATACCCGTTAACTACTTTATACATATATGTAAATTTATCAAAAATTGATAAAGAACTTGAAGATAAAATCAAACTATTAGATTATGTATATTTAAATAATCGTTTAAAACAAGATGAAATTGCTATTGAAATGTTAAAATCAGACATATGGTTATATCCAACCGACTTTCAAGAAACTTATTGTATTACAGCCGTTGAAGCTATGGCGGCAAAATGCTTAATTGCTACAGTTGATTACGCTGGATTAGGAAATATAACAGCTGGAAAAGCAATATTATGTAAACATCCTATATCATCAAATAAAGATGAACTGCTTAAAAAATTATTTTATGCTATTGATAATCAAAAAATTAAAGAACATTATATTAATAGGGCATATGATTGGGCTATTCAACAAACATACGATTCTTTAGCAAAAGAATGGATCAAATTCTTTTAATTTTTATATACATAATAAATTATATAAAAATAATTATACCTTTATAATAAGTCAAACATACTTTGAAACCTTCTATCTGTTTGCAAACAATCTTTAAACGCATCAAACGCATATCCAGTTTGATTTTTATATGGTCTTATTCCATCTATAGTAATCTCACTTGGAACCCTACTATATTCTAGATCATAAAAAGACTGAATAAAATACAAATTTTCAATTATAATTCCTTTTTTAATCTCAAAAAAATCACTATTAAGTAATTCAACATTTTTATAATGTATTAAATTCATTTGTACTTTATTATTATTCTTTTTTATCATAGGTGATCTTTTAAATGGTTTATCAAAATCAGCATCTAAAATTTTTGGTGAAGTAAATAACACATTGTAACTATCAAATACTTTTCCTTCGTTATCTACAGTTAAATGGAAATCAGTATCTAAATTTAATGCTTCATATATATACCCACTAATAAAAGGTATTAAAGTTAAAGAAACTGTATATCCAATTATTGGAGATAAAATACTTATTACAGCATTTATTAAAGCTAATAACGCAATTCCACCAAGAACTACACCTAATTCTTCAATAAAATTAAATTCAGAAATTTCATTAATAATATCCTTTATTTTTTTTGGTAAGGTATATATTAAATCTTTTGTATTATTATCATATACACCAGGTCTATTTTCAATACAAACATAATTTTTAAATAAACTTCTCACAAAACAACTATAATTACTAACTCTTGGATCATCAATATCATTAGTAGGTTCTGCTGATAAATCAAAATTTGTTGTTGTAAATACTATAGCATCCATTTTACCCACATTTCCATATTTACTTTGATGGTTTTTTATAGCGCTAAGTAAGCCTGTTCCATCTAAATTACCTCCATCAGTTGATCTTACTACTAAATTATCATTTAGCTTAGACAATATAGAACTCCAAGGTAATTTTGATGATTTATCAAAATCCGAATTACATAAATTTGGTATTTCACATGTATTTTTTATTATTTTTTTATCCTTATTTTTCAACGAAAATAAACTTGTATTATTAACGTTTAAAGAACTGAATACTGTATTAATTAATAATTCTTGATCCGAAAACCCTGCATAAAGTGCATTTTTAATAAAACATGGACTTATAAATGATGCAAAAGACGAACTAACACAAGCTGCTTTATTAACATATTCTTCTCCTGTATTATATTGCATATTTATATCATCAATATCAAATTGGTCATTTAAATACATTCTTCTAGATTGACTATTTATTCTATTATTTGTTAAACTATATTCACCAGTTGGTTCTTTTTCTGTTAAATAATTATACGCAACATATTGTATTTTACCTGTTAACGAATTTTTAATCATAAATTTTAATTTATTATTGTTGGATATAAAACCTGGTATTATATTACCACATTGATTAATTTTACTATTTACTCTACAACATTCAGCAACTCCTACATTTTGACATCTATATATATTAGTATCGGTCAAAGTATCACTGAAAATTCCTGGTCTACTATAAAGATTAAAATTACATGTATTAAAAGTTGTATTATCAAAATTTGGATTTGGAGGTAATGTTGTTCTAAAATTATAGTTTAACCTATTAAAAGCATTACCATTTGACTCATGTATTTTTAAATTATTATTAGCTATTAATGGTCCTGGATTACATGGAAATATAGGTTGTGCACACCCTTTAGGCTGAATAACATAAGAAACTACTGGATCAGATGTATTTATACTTATATTACTATCAGTTACTATACCAGTTCCAAACACAAAATCAATATTTTTTAAATTTATATTTGGTTGGTTAACTTTAGCATTTAATCTATTTAAAAATACATAACTATCCACAAAATCTTGAAATGGAACTAAAACATCCAATGAACCTACATATAACATTTGATATACACTAATAAAAAAAGATATATAATATGGAATATCTAAAACATCAAGAGATGTTTCTAAATTTCTTATACGACCTGTATGATTTAATATTTGTAATATATATTCAAACCATAACTTATTTGAAACTACATTTGATGACAAAAATTGAGTAAAATTATTATTTTGTCTATTAAATATATCATCATAACATAACATACTTATGTACCATGCACCTCCAGATATAGAACTTATAGTATTAAATTTTTTCAATATGTCATTAACTTGAAGCCTAAAATTGTTTTGGTTTTTTCTATATTCATTCAAAAAACTTATAAACGCACCATGATGACCGTAAAAAGATCTTAACCCCCCTCCACTAAAACATAAACATTTACTATAACTATCTTTTACTAAATTTGGTTTGTTATATGTTAACGAAGGTATTCTAGGTGACATAATTTTAAATGAATCTGAGCGAGAATTAGTATATACAACTAATGCTAATGCACATAATAATACAGATAATAAAATTACTTGAAATAATGTCATTTTATATAAAATAAATAAAATAAATTTAAAACTATTTTAACTATAATATCTGTATTATTTCATGGGTAATTTCTATATTTTTATCTAATGTAATCTACAAAGTCATTATCACCATAATTCGTAAAATAAAAATGAAAGAAATAAAGTTTATAGGAAAGAATTATGAATATAAATGGATAGGTGTTCATATTTTATAAAAGATAAGGCTATGTTCGGTAGTTTTCCAACACAAGAAGCTGTAAATGAATTAGAGACAGAGGGTGTACGATATTTTGTAGATTTGACATATAGTACTGAAAAAAAGATAGTTCCATATGTAACAAATTATACATATATTAATTACCCAATACATGACCAAGGCGTGCCTTCAAATTGGAATACGTTTTCTCAGTTTATAATTAAAGTTATAAATATAATTAAAAATCTTAAGCCTGAAGAAAGGCTCTATTTGCATTGCAAGGGAGGACACGGCCGAGGAGGCACGGTTACCGCCGTTATATTATGTCAATTATTTTCAATGACTCCCAGTGAGTCGCTTGAATATACAACTAAATATCATAATAATAGGAGAGTTATGAAAGATAAATGGCGTAAATTAGGTTCTCCTCAAACATACACTCAAAAACAATTTGTTTGTAAATTTTTTGAACCATTAAGAATTTATCAAAGTACAAAAAACTTATCATGTTTTTCAAATTTTTCTAACCATGCTGTACATATAGAGGGAATAGGAACATTTCCTACTGCAGAAGCTGCTTTTCAAGCACATAAATATATAGATAATAAACAATATGTAAATGAACAGCTAAATTCTATTTCACCTTATCATTCAAAATCAATTGGAGAACAAATAATTAATACTGATTGGGAAAATATTAAATATAACATTATGTTTAAAATTATTAAGTTAAAAATTGAACAAAATAAAGGTGTTTTAGATAAACTATTAATTTCTGGTCTCAAACCAATCCTTTATTATATAAAGGATGATGATTATTGGGGTGTTGGAAATGATAGTACTGGTAGTAATATAATAGGAAATATACTAATGGAATTACGGTTAATATACTATGAAAATAACATAAATTAAATATTTATATAATTTTAAACTAAAAACAAAGTTTAAAATTAACCATTTTTAATTTTTGAAAAAAGATTAATATCTATAATTTTTAGATTTTTTAATAATAATAATAGAAAAATTCCTGCTACAAAAACTATACCAACCAATTCTATTTTTTTTAATGTATCATTAAAACTATTATTATTTTTATTTATTTCAGCACTTAATTTGATATGCTGATCCAACGCATTAATAATATCATTTTTAACACTTGCATCTATTTCAACATTAGTTTTAACTAAATCATCATATTTAGATTTTAAAACTTGAGTAGACTTATTCGCGTCTTGTATTTGTTGTCTTAGTTTTTGCGATTTTTCATAAGAGTCTTTACCTGAATAAGATAAAGTACCTATACAACTTGTCACAAACATTCCCATCATTAGTGGTCCTAGTATCGACATTTTATATTAATAAAATATTATTTAATTTAACTAACTAACATAAAAAATATTATTATTATTACACTAATACCTATAAAAGATAAAAACAAATTTGTTTGTTTTATTTGATTAAATGTCATAGTACTATATAATTTTATAGAATCTTGTATACCTCCTGATTTAGTTTGTATATCAGTCCATAAATCTTTATTTAAATCACTTTGACTAGTTGCTAATTGTAAAGCAGATGTATTAACAGTTGTTTGTAAGGTATCTTTTGCTGTTGATAATTCTGATCTTAAATCACCTAATGGATCAAACGCTTCTCCAAATCCAACTAATGATAAAAGTCCATGACCCAAACCAGCAAAAACATCTGATACATTCATTTGGTTATTATCAGTCATTTTATATTTTATTTTACTAAATAAAATAAAATATAATATAAAATGATGGAAGAATTACCAAATGAGGTTTATGAAGATCAAGGCATTAGAGATGTTAGTGATATATCCACAGATTATACAAATACTTTAGAAAGTTTAAATACAGATTTAACAGAAGCTAAAGAAGGTGTTACTGAAGATATGATTAAAGATGCAGTTGAAAATCAAGCAAATTCTAATATAGATTTAATAGATAAAATAAATGAAACTATAACTGGTGATAGCACGTCAATATTAGATCCAGCAGATGTAGAATCTATTAAAGAATTAAGTGGAAAAATTAAAACATTACAATCTCAAGGAAAAACTTTAGGTGAATCAACTGCTGAATTAAAAGATCAAGAAAATAGAATATCTGATGATGGAATTGTAAAAATTAAAAAACCTATTCAAAATATGGCAAATAATATCAAAAATAATCTAGAAAAAATAGTTGACGGAACTGAAGGTTCTGAAAAAACAAATGAAGTTAATGAAAAATCAAAAAAAGTTCAAAATGCAACTGAAACATTAAATAATGCAATCGAATCTGGTGAAGCTGAAGCAATTAATGCTGCAGAAAGGGAATTAAATTCAGCCGTAAAAGCATTAAAAGATTTATTAGAAAAATTAAAAGGTATTGACAACGTAGTTGAAGGTGAAGGTTCTAATTTGAAAAAAATTTTATTATCAATGCTAATGTTTTTTGCTAAAAGTGGAACTTTATTTTTAATATTATGGATAATTTCTAAACAAATTACTGGATGCTATTTATTTCAAGGTGGAAATAGAGCCATTTTAGATAATTGCAGTAGCTGGTATTCAACAGGTAATAATAAAACATTCTGTTCATGTAATACTAAAGCCGACATGAATAATTATAGAAATCCAAATTGCGCTAATTTACAAACTGATTGTAAACAACCATATTGTTTAGGTATAATCGGATGTGATACTACATTACCAAATTGTCAATATCCAGATGGAATAAGGCTTCAATGTAACACTGAAGGTGATTTAACTAAATCAGATGCAATTTATTATTCATATCAAGACTATTCGCCTCTTAGTATTATTAATCAACTTTTTCAATTAGGTACAGATTTAGCTAATGAAATACCAAAATTACCTCAAGATATAGGAGCATTACTAAAAGCTATTTTAAAATACATGGGTATATTTTTTGGTGTTATTGTTGGAATGTATATTTTATTTCAAGTAATTCAAATAATCTTTTCTAAAATCAGAAGACCATCTTAAACGTATTTTTATAACATGTAAATAAGTTATAAAAATATTTTATATTTATTTAAAACAAAGCTAAAAATAGGTGTTGTAAACCATAAATATAATATTTGGTGATATTTCATGTTTAAGTATATCCAAATTCAATACAAATATTTTTTGGTTTATTTAGATAATGGTATTTATTTAGTAGTAGAGTGTTCAAGATATAAATCTATCCATTCTTTAAACGTGAGTTCAATACCTTTTTTTACATGTAATTCTTGATCAATCTTTAATAACTCTCTTAATATATGACCAATTTTAGGTGTATATATTCCACCTATTTCTTTTTCAAAAACTCTCTTGAAATATATTAAAAAATCTTTCCACATTAGCTTATCATGTTCTTCAATAATTTTACTCGATACCTTTATATTATTTACAAAATTACCTCTATTTTTTAAAATTAAAGATATAAATAGGTCTACATCTTGTTGAGTGTACTTATTCCTTTCAAACTTACACATTTCATCGATAAATTCTTGGTTCATATTGTATTAGGAATTATGTAAATATTTTTCAAAGTTATTTTTTAATTCAATTTTTATTTAACTACAACAAGATTTACCAAACCTTTTTATTAACTCTGGCCTCTCAGATTCAATTATATCAGAAAGTGATTTATCTGAAGATTTTCTTGGTCTATTAATATAATCTTTATATATTTGATTTATATCTGTTTTTTTATATATTAAATTATTTGGAGCATAAAATTTTGTATTACTTGTTAAAGCTACTGTTTGTGGTACACAATTTGTTCCTAAAAGAGCATAAGACATTATTATTTATTATTTATAATATATTAATATTGGTTTTAAAAAAATATGATTTATATATAAATAAATGAGTAACACTAGATATTTAGAAATAGATTCAACATATAGAGATAGAAATTTATGGCCAAAAGCTGGACAATTTGAAATACCAATTTCACAATCTGGAAGGAAAACTATAGACACTGCTGTTGATCCCGTAAGTTTATCTGTTCCAGAAATTGCATGGACTTCCAATAATTTTAACAGAGCTAATAGTAATACAATATCTGGAACAATACAACTAACAACTGCTCCTTTAATAGCTTCAAGTTCAACTCCAAGCACTTTTATAATATCATGCAATTCTAATACATTACAACAATTAAAAGATTATTATTTAGGAGCTGTTATTCAAAATATAACTACTACACAATCTAGACGAATAGTAGCATATGAATATTTAGGTAATGATACTTTCAATGATTTAGGTAGAATTTCTGTATCACCTCCATTTACAGATACAATTGCAGATGGTAATGCGTTTAGTATTGTAGATCCTACTCAAATTATGACGTCAGTTTCATATTTATTTGTTCCAGCAGGAAAAGTTCAATTTAACGCTTATCCAAATTTTATACTATTTAATGAAACTAATAATACATATTTTACAATAGTTGATTATGATTTTGACACACATATGATTCAAGTTAACTCGAATGTAGGTGCAGTTGGTGACGATTATAGTATTAGAAGAGTTAATCCAGTTTTTTGTACTACTGTGGGAGCTGCACCTACAACTACACAAATAGTAATTACAAATGGTTCATCTGAAGATAATTTTTATAAAAATATGTTTATTAGATTAACACCATCATCTGATTATGATTATATAAATGATAATTTAACGCCTCCATTTGGAGAAATAAAGCGTATAAGATCTTATGTTGGAAGTACAAAAGTAGCAACTTTATATAGCGGTTTTTCTTCTGCACCAACTGCAGGTGATAGAATTGAAATTCTTCCATTCTCATATGATAATTTAAATGCATTTAACTACACAGGTAGTTTAGTTTCTCAACAAGAAATGGTATGTTATGAAATTGAATTGCTAAATCTTGTTTTACCAAATGATACTTTAGCAGTAGGTGATGGAGGAAGAATCGCATTTTATCCATACATATATGTTGAAATATCTAATGTTTCAACACCTGGGGCAAGACTTAAAAATATAATATATTCTAATAATCCAAATTCTACAAATATGATTTTTAGAGTACCAATTGATGATATTCCAACACCTATATTATCACCTTTTATTAAAGTTGATGGTGATGGTATGGTTCAAACAATAAAATTTAAACCAAATGATAATTTATTCTTCTCAGTAAGATTAGCAAATGGTCAAATTTATGAAACAACATTACCAGAACCATCTCCACCTGCTCCTCCAAATCCAAGAGCACAAATAAGTGCTATGTTTACCATGAGAAGATTATAATTTGAGGATAATTTTTAATTTTATATATGTATGTTATATAAAATTTTTATAACTTTAAGGAAATCGTTGTAAAATAATTTTTAAAATAATAATCAAATACTTTCTTTTTTTGTAACAATCTTCTTTTCCGAAAGAAATTTTTTATAGAGTATTTTAAATTAATTGTGTTCCACACACAAAAATTGTGTGTGGAAAAAAAATAAAAAATAAAAGGTTTTTTTTATTTTTTCAAACTATATACCGTTTAAATATATATTATTTTAATTTAAACGTTATATCACATTATTTTTACTAACTAAAAATAGAGTACTTTATGGTCTGATTTCAAAAATTTAATATTTTTAATACGAATTTTAATGTTTTAAATTTTTTAAAATATTAAAATTTTGAAATCAGACGATATTTATTCTTATAAAATGCGTTTATTTTTCAAAAAATGGAAAAAATATTAAAATATTAAAATTTTGAAATCAGACGATATTTATTCTTATAAAATGTGTTTTATTTTTTGAAAATTAAAAATATTAGATTTTGATTTAAAAACCAGTTCATATTTATAAAATAATGTTTTGTGAATATTGTAATGCTGAATTTAAAACTCTTTCATCTTTAAATAATCATAAAATAAAAGCTAAATATTGTCTTACTATACAAGGAAAAATTGAACCAAAAAAAAAATTTATATGTCATATATGTGAAAAAGTATTATCTTCTAAACAAATGTTACAATTACATATTAAAAAATGTGAAATATTAGTCGAAAAAGAATCATTTAATTGTGAATATTGTAAAAAAAAATTATCAACAAAACAAATATTACAAAATCATATAAATCTTTGTGGTATTAAAAAAGACGTAGAAATAAATGAAAAAGATAAAAAAATAAAAGAACAAGAACAAGTTATTATTAAACTTAAAACTCAAAATGAAAATTACAAAGATCAAATTAAAGAACTCCAAGAAAAATTAGATAAAGTTATTAATAAAGCTATTGATAAACCTACAACTACAAATAATAATACTAATAAAATATTAAATATTATATCACCTTTAGAATTATCTTATCGAGAAATAAAAAATAAGATTGATAATAATTATAAATTAGATTATATATTTTCAGGACAAAAAGGGATAGCTAAATTTGCATTTGAACATCTTCTTAAGGATGATGAAGGTAATTTAAAATATGTTTGTACAGATCCAAGTAGACAAATATTTAAGTATAAAGACGAAAGTGGTGAAGTACGAAAAGATGTAGAAGCAAAAAAACTAACTAATTTTTTAGTTGAAGGAGGAATTAAAGATAAAGCATGTGATATCATGAATGAATGGTGGACAGAAGAAACAGGAATAACTAATATAGATAAGTTTGAACTTTTAGTAGATAAAGCAGAATCATTAAAAACAATAGATAGTGATAATACTGAGTTTAAAAAAGAACTTGCAACAATGACTACTATTTAATTATTGGTTAATAATTAAATACTTTCTTTTTTTTGTAACAATCTTCTTTTCCGAAAGAAGTTTTTTATAGAGTATTTTAAATTAATTGTGTGTGGAACACAATTAATTTTTTTTTCGTAAAACAAAATTTTTAAACTACTGATAGTTTGTTTACTAAAAAAAATCATAAAATAAGTTCTTTAAACTAGTTGAAAACTGTGTTTAAACATAAAATTTTAAACGTATATATCATTTTAACTATGAAAAAACTCAAAAATTTCAAAAAAAATATTCCAAAAACTTCAAAAATTTCCACTTTTTTTAACGATTAGACTGTATTTTACTCTTATTAAAATAAGAAAAACTGGCAAAAACTTCCATTATTTCATTTAAAGACAAAATACATTTTAAAAATGAGAGAAGCTTTGATAACTGTTAGTACAGGTATACAAATAAAAATTAAAGATCTACTAGATTCGATAACAGAAGAAAATTTTGATACTATTTATACAGAAATTGAAAAATATTGTGATTACGATGGATATATTTCCGAACAATTATTAGAAGAATTAGATAGAATCAAGAAAAAAGATATACGAAAGTTTAAAGAAGAAGACTGTTATATTCTTACTATTTTTCAAAAACCTATGATAGAAGAAGATATTTTACATATGAACCATTATTTCCAATTATTTTCATACGATGAAGATACTTTAAGTAAAATACATTTTAAAGAAAGATTTGATTATGGTAATTCATTGAATTTAAAAAACTTTATAGTAAAATTATGTTTAACTATGAGATTAGATGAATAATAAAAAAATATATTTTTTTATTGAAAAAAAATTGAATTTTAAATTATTTATTTATCATTTAAATAGTGACAGCATGTGAGATGTCGTTTGATCGCGATAAAAAATGATCTAGTGTACAGTTGGTCATATATATTTTACCAGAAAAATAGAGGGGCTTAAAGTTATTAAGTACCTTCCTTTGGATGATACAATTTGTACACGGTCTTACTCCGAGACTTAAAAAAATGGTTGTAAATTATCAATACCATGCGCCCTGCAATTCATAAAGGCTCGGTGAGTTGCAGGTGTCATACGAGCCTTATAATATTAAAAATACCTTTAAATTATTGACGGATTTTTAAAATTATGATTTAAAGATAAACAAAAATATAATTAGATACTAACAGCAAAACAAAAAATTTTTAACTTTAATAAAAAAACAAAAAAGTATCTAGCTAGAATCGATGCCCGAGCTGGTCTAAGGGGGATGACTTAAGATCATCTGTATTAGTACTCGAGGGTTCGAATCCCTCTCGGTTCACTAATTTTAATTTTTAAACATTTAAAATGTTTAAAAATATAATATATTTAATAAATGATGTTTCAATCTTCATATAATTTAAATATTATTAGTTATATATCAAGAAATAAACCAGAACTTCTTAAAAGAGCAATTTTAGCTAATAGAAATCATTTACATACACGTACTATAACTGGAAGAACATTATTACATGTTGCTACAAATTTAAATAGAATTGATATTATTAAAGTATTGGTAAATGAATTTCAATTAAAAGATATAAATGTAGATTCTGATGGTAAAACTGCATTAATGTTAGCATGTGAAAAAGGTTTGTATAATATTGTGAAAATTTTGACAAATATTGATAATATAAATATTAAAGATAAGTATAATATGAATGCGTTATTATATGCTTACTATTGCAGAGATGTTTTTAAAATGAGAATAGTTAGATTTTTATTATCAAAAGGAGCCGATTATAATGTAATTAGTAATAGTGGTAAAAGAATACCTGAAAATATAATATCTTTAAATTTATTAATTATATCACCAATACAATCAGTAAGATCTCAAATTATTGAAAAAGAAAAAATAATATATAAAAATGAAATACCACAACATATATTAGATGATTATTTTAATATGATAATCGACTTAAAAAAAGTGTGTGACATATGTTGTTGTGAGTATAATAATAAAAATAATATAGTATTGACTAAATGTAATCATATTATATGTATTAAGTGTTATGAGAAAGTAAATATATGCCCATATTGTAGAACAGATTTATTATAAATAATGATTTAATTCATTAAGATCGTTGAGTAATTGTTTTAATTTAATCTTAACTTGCTTATCGGTAATTTTTTCACTTTTCATTTTTGCTAATATATTAAATATATTATTTTCTATTAAATTATAATCTTCGTCGTGTTCATCATCATCTTCAAGATGTATCTTTATAATAACGTCATCTTCTGAGCTATCAGATATGTTTTTATCACTACTACTATTACTGTTATCACAACTATTAGTTTTATCAGCGCTATCATCATCCTTATTTTGTTTATTTATTTTTTTGTCATTTATGTCTTTTATAGCTGCGTTCGTTAAGCAAGATCTATTTACATCTATTAAATTTAACATTATTTGGACTAATCCATTTGATTTACAAGGTAAAAAAGGTAATATTTCACTTAAAATTAGTAAAATTGATGATAATAAACTTATATATGTACTTGGGTCTGAAAAATTCATTTTATTAAACTCAATAAATATTTTACTTTTAAATATTTTATATTTAAAAGTTTTTAATTTATAGCAATTCTATTGTTCTATTCCATAAATGCCAGTAATTATTATATATTGTCCTATTTAATCTATTGTTAAATAGTTTTCCACCTATATTTATAAATACACCTGCTCCACCTTTAACATTTAGTACAGAACATAGATCTATATCATAATCATTTGAACTTTCATTGCAATTATCTAAAGATAACTCAGTATCAAGTTTAATATAAGGAGCTACATTAATATATGGACCTGTAAATCCCCATAATAAAAAATCAATATTAAGTATAATTTTTCCGATTACTTGTAAATTAGTAGTTGCATTTATATTTGAATACAAAGTGTTTTTATACCATTCAGCGTTAGTAGATATATATTGTATCCGTCCCTGGGTTGAACTATCTAATGAATATGTATTTTGTCTTTGATAATATACACCAACACTATATGGTCTTTTTGTACCAATTTCTATATTATGTTGTATATCTATATTTCCATTTGGACAATCTAAAATAATATTACCATCAATAGAAGGTTTTATTTCTATCCATATACCTGGATATAAAGAAATATACCATGTAGATAATCGTTCTTCTGCAACGTTAGTTGGAAATAATTTTGAACTAAAATTTCTAGATATTCTAAACTGTGTTAATAAATAACTAGATAGTATTGACTTAAAATTTCCATCTACTCTTAATACAAAAGTATGTACAGTTGTATTATTCATTATAAGTTTTACATAAATAGATGGTAAAAAATCTATGTCAGCTGTTATACCTGTTGTTCCTGCATATACAGTTTGATTGATAGTTACATTTGGATTAGGAGATGGATCAGGTTCTGGAATTTCTGAGGAATTACGATTAAAATATGTAATTTTTTCCAGGTGTTTAGAAAAGCTTCTTGGTATTGTATTTTCATAAGTAAAATTTTCTTTAATGTTTTTACTTTGTTTAATTATATCTTGATAAGAAAAAGTTTTTTCAAAATTTGCTTTTTCTAAAACTTTATTTATGTCTACTTTTTCAGTAAGTATTATTGTTTTGTTTTTTGCGTAAGATATAGATTTAATTTCTCTCATGAATCCTGGTGCTTTTTCACCTAAAATTATCATGTTAGGTATTAAAGATTGTGATATACCATTTAAAATTATTTTATCATTAAAAACTTGATAATCGTTTCCTAAAATAATATATACATTATTGTTATATTTAACACTATCTGTATTAAAATTTTTTGCATTTATAATCATGTTTTTATCAAACGTTTCAGGTTTAAAATATTTATTTATTACTATTACTGCTAGAAATAAAAATGCTACTGAAACTGAAATAATTATATAATTTACCATTTATATAATAAATTATTTTTTTATACACAAAAAGTTTTATAAATTTCTGGAATAGGTTTATTATACCCATATTTTTGAAGAGTTTCTAGTGCGTTTTTTGCTGCATTTTGTTGTGCATCTGGTTGTAATGCAGCAGTACCTATACCAATTAATACTTTTTTTGTACTATCTTTAACTGCTCCACATCCATAACATTTATTTTTACCACTTGAAATAACTTGATAAACTTTTACAGTTGTCAGTATTTTATCATCATCAAGTTTAGCTTGAATATTTTCATATTCTAAACTACCAATCTTATTAGTGCTAGCTTCCTTATTATAAAAATCAAAAAGTTCTTTTAGGCGTGTTTTTGCATCATATAAGTCTTCATATTTTAAAGATATAGGAATATCGTTAAATAATTTTTCTAATATATCATAAACAATTGAATATCCAACGCCTTGTTTTATTCTTGTATCAATTAAAAATTCTGTAGCACCAATAAATGATTCTAAAGCATCTTCTAGAAGTGACTTTCTTTTTTTATTTCTTTGTTCTTCTGAAGCAGTAATAAATGGCCAAAACCCTATATTATCAGCAATAGTAAAAAATGATTGTTTTGCACCGTAATTTATACGTAATCGTGCGATAACTTTGACACCTTCTGTGCAGTTTAATTGTGGAAATCTTCTATACATATACCATACAATGAATTTATTTGCAGTTACATCTCCTAGTTGCTCAAATATTTCGTAATTATTTGTTTCATTAGCAGTACTAGATGTAAATGCATTATTATAAATTTCCATGCTTTGGTCATCTGTTAATAAATTAATATATTTAGGTTTTAAATTACCTTTTTTAAGTAAAGTTTGTATCAATGTCTTAAAATCGGTACCTCTTGATCCGTAATATATTGGTGTATCAGTTTCTAAAGTATGTTTCTTTTCCATCTTTTATTATTAAAGGATAACTTAAAATATTTTTTCATTTTTAAAGATTTTGTTTAAAGTAATTAAATAAATAATTATAAATAAATATGGAATATTATGAAGAAGAAAATTTATCAAATGAACATGAAATTGAATATGGTAGTGAAGAAGAAAAATTTGAGCCACAGATGATGGCTGAAGTTTCTGCTTATGAACGTGTAGGGTTTAGAGATCAAGAAATAATAAGTAATACTACAAGGCAAAAAGATCCAGAAGAATATTTCACAACTAATATAAATATGGTTTCTAAAGAATTAAATAATTTAAATGTTTTAAATATATCATCTTATGATATTGAAAATATGATTGGTTTAATTCCTAAAATTAAAAAAATAGAATTTATTAATCCAACTGGTTATATATTAGGATATATGGCAAGTAATGGAGGAGGAAGAGAAATTAATAAAAGAAATTTAGATATTATTTTTAAAAAAATATTACCTCAATTGAAAAATCTAAATAATGAAATAATAGATGTAAGTATAACTAAACCAGATGTTATAAGATATTCAAGATATTGGATGCTTACACTTAAATAATATTTATAGAGTATTATATAAGTATATAATAATGAATTATTTAGAAAACATAAATATGTCAATAGATGATTTTGATAATATATTTAAATATGAAATATGTAGATTTTTAGACATAAACTCATATATAATAATGTTTTCAACATTTGATGGGAATTTAGTTGTTGTTGATTTAATAAATAAGAAAACTAGAATATTAAAATTATGTGATGTAGAAGAGCAAGATGAGAGTGTATATTATATATCTTTATTAAATGATAATAATAGTTTGTATTTTACTACATTAAAGCATATAAAAATATTCACTTTAGATGATTGTAAAGTAAGTTATTTTAGAGAGAATGCGTATAAGATTAGAATAAATTGTATTAACACTTCACATGATTCTAAAATGTTATGCTCAAGTGGTGTAGATTATGTTAGTCAATTTATTATAAAAATATGGGATATTACAACAAAAACTGTATTACAAGAGTATAAAGTAAATAAAGTAATCCTTTGTTATCCGTATAGTATTAATTTTTCATATTCAAATGATTTGGTTATTTTTGGACAAGATCACGAAACTGATATTCAGGTATTAGATATAAAAAAGAAAAATATGTACTCTATACGAACATCACATGATGATTGTATTATAAATGCATTATTTACAAAGGATGATAAAATAATTATTTCTGCAAGTGTTGATGGGTGTATAATTTTTCGTAATAATTTATCACCTAATGAAAAGAAAATTGTAACTCATCATATAGAGAATGATTTATTTGATAGATTGGAGGACATATATATAGATAATAATGATGAATTTTTATATTCAATAAGTTTAACAAAATGTATTAGATGGGATATTAATACTATGGAAATAAGTAAGATAATTATACTTCCAGAATATGCATGTATTAATTCTTGCTATAATATAATAATGTATGATAAAATATTATGTATACCAAGTATAAAAGAAGATATTATCTTAATAGATACTGATACATATAATGATGATATGATTACTATTTGTAATACAAATTTAGATACAAATTCAATATTTCCATCTTGTTATACGTATACTAAAAATGATTCAGATTTAATTATGAATGTATTATTATGTTTAAGTAAAAATCAGATAATATAATTTTAAAATTATATTATTAATTGTTCTCAATTTAATCTTCTTTAATAACTTCAAGCTTAGAAGGGTTAGCATTTTGTCCTGGTGCCATCATATTAACCATATTATTAATCATATTCATAGCATCGGCTCCACCAGGTTGATTATTATCTACTCCAAATGAAGCACACATTTGTTGTACTGTTCCCATGAGTTTAGTTAAATCTAAACTTCCATTTTGCATACCATCATTCATACCAGTTAAAAGTTCATTAAAAACCCCAGAACTCATTATTGATGATACGGCTTCTAAAGGATTGGCGTTGGGATTTACATGACTTTCTACTTTATTAATAATATTTGTAAGAAAATCAGCTTCTTTGCTGTCATTTGATTTTTTAAGAATCTCTTTTGCTTTTCCAGCAGGATCAACTAATGCTGATATAGTTAACAAATGTTTCCAAATAACATTTGTAGTTTCTTTATCTGAACTTGTAAAAATCTGATTAATATCAACAAATACTTTTGGAGAATATTCTATTGTCTTAACTACTAGTTTAGATTCATTTTTATTTAAAATAGCATCTCTATTTGCTATACAAAAGTCTCTAAAAGCAGAAATATGTTTATTAATTGCTACATCGTGTGATAAAGTAGTTTTAGAGATTAACCTGTCATATAATTTCAAAGAATGGTTTGTTGAACCAAATATTTCAGACAAATCGGTTATAAAAGTTGAAATTGCTTTAAAAGTAATTAAATTATAATCAGAAGAATTCATCATTTTTAGATATTAGTCTTATTATTTTAAATTACTATTTTGGTAATATAAATATTTTTTATTTATTAAATGACGCTATTAAAGTAGTTTTTGAAGAAGATAAAATGTGATATATAGAATGCCATTTATTATAGTTTAATAATCGTCTTTTTGACAAAAAATAAACACTTTTATTGAAAAATAATACAAATAAATTTAAAAAAAGTGTTAATTCAAATAATTCAGTGTAATATACAGTATATAATTCATATAATGTTAGAATAGTAGCTGTGCTATAATCTAATACTAATAAAATATTATTTCTTTCTTTTGTTCTATGCCATAAAACAGATGTTATAGTACTTATAGTAATTATAAATGAATACAACAAATCATTATATGTATAATATATACCAAATAGGTGTGGTAAAATAGTAATAATAATATTACTTGTATAATCCCTTTTATTCATGTTATATTATAAGATAATATACTTTAAACGATAATATTTATTTCTAATTTTTTGGTAATTCTATTGTAAAAAAAACAATTAATTTTCAAATCGTCAATATCATATGAATGTATTCCATAAATTCCATTTGTAAGATTTCTATGAGTTCCTATACCTCTTTGATTTTTTGGAATAACTATACCACTAAAATATGTATAAACATATCCACTTCCATCACATTCATTACATTTAACTATTTTTTCTCTACATATTGGACACGTACCACAATTTTTAAACCATCCATTTATACATTCTTTGTGATATATATGCCCACAAATAAGCTTGTAACCTACGTTATTTTCAAAATATTTTTCAAAACATATAACACATGTTTGTTCTTCATCTACTATAATTTCATTTAAATATCCTTTATAATCATCTTTATATTTACATTTTATACATTCATTTTTTATTTGATATGTTTCAGGTGTGGCTGTTTGTTCTTCTTTCTTATATATATATAAATATATTCGCTTGATATGTTCAAGTAATTCTTTTAATGTAAACCCGTTGGAAGTTGGGGAATTAATTTGTATGTCTAAAACACATGAAAGTGGAAAATAGATTGTTATTGAAAAAAAATTATCTGGAATAACAGTTTGATTTATATTATATATATTATTCCAATTTTCATCTATTATACTAATATGTGTTTTTTCTATATTATTTATACACGAACAAATAGGTTTTTCTTTTTTTCTATTGTTATTATCTATATAATTACATCTATTATTACATTGATGATAAGAAAAAAATGAAATATACCACTTTTTACGTGTTATTCTAATAGGATATATACGATTTTTCATTTTTATTAATAATAAGTATTTTAAAAAAATACTCATTTTAGTCTAATTATTTAAAAATGAAACTGATTTAAATATATTTCAACTAAAATTAATAATATGACATTTAAATGTGATTATTGTTTAAAAGCTTTTGATAGTTTAAAAAAATTACAGACCCACTTAAATACGGCTAAATACTGTATTGATTTAAAAAATATAATTTTTAAATGTAAAACTTGTAATTTTGAAACAGATGTAATTCAAAATATAAAAACACACATCTGTAACACAGATACTATGTTTGAAATTGAAGATGATGATATGGAAGAAAATAAAAATACAGTTATACAAAAAACTACAAATAATGTAAGTATTCAAACTGAAATTGAAGCTACATCTTCTCAAAAAATAAATTATAAACAACTATACAAAAAATATAAAAGAAATTTTGAGAATTCTCAAGTGTGTTTAAGTATGGAACGATTAAAGAATAAAATTTATATTCAAATAATTGAACAAAATACAAATATTAAATTAAAAGATATTATAGATGAAAAAGATGAATACATAAATATTTATACAAATTTTAAAAAATTACCAACTATATATATCCATGAAAATAGTAGTAATAATAAAGATACTACTAAATTATTACACGAATCACCAAAAAATAAAAAATCTTCTTTCAAATCTTTAAAATGTATTAACCCTATCAAAGAGCCTGAAAATGAAGAAAAACTTGTTAAAGTTAAGGAGATAAATGAAAATATTTATAGTGTAATATCAAATGATCCAAAGTTAAATGATATTGAAGGTGATATTAATACTCAATTCAATGAACTTAAGAATACTACTAATACACGACAATACAACAAAATATTGGAAACAATTAAAAATAGAAGATTAAGTATAATTAGAACTCTAACTTTTAACGAATATAAAAAACTATTATTAAGCCATAATGATTATTTAACTAAAATTTTTAAATCAAAAGAGATTAACGATAAGAAAATTAATAGTTTTATAGAAAAGAGCTTGTCTACTATTGACTTACGTATATTATTTTATGGAAATTATATTAATTTTCCTTTAGATATCGACGAACGAGATAAATTTAATATATGCTTAAACTTATCATATGTTTCCGAACCTAGATACGAACCATTTAATATAAATTATATTTCTGAGAAATTTCATAACTATGGTACAGTTATTTTTAGTATAGAAGATAATGTAAAGAGATATTTAATTAATACATATGGTTATAATAATATTATTTATGTTTCTCTACCTAAATCAAATGATACAGATCCATATAGCTTTTATTATTTAGATAGTGTAAATAAAGATAAAAGAAATTGGAAAATGGATTGTAGATTAGAAGAAATTACGAATAATTTATCTTCAAGTATTAAAATGTACTTAGTAAGTATATTTAGAAGAATATATTTTGATGTTTTTAAAGATAATATTTATAGAAAAAGTTATAAAATAAATCCAGTATTGGAAAATGATTGTACACAATTATTACAAACATTATTTTTGGTTAGTAATTTTATAGATTTCTCTAATATACTAAAAACTATTATAAAAGAACATGCAACATTTGCTCTAACTGATAATGATAAATTTAACATACAAGGGGATGATGTATTACAAAAAAAGAGACTTTTATCACTTAAAAAAAATAATACAGATATGGTAATAGATACTATAAAAATATTATTTGATAATATTACACTTGAAGAAGCCGTCGATTTTTATAGAACATTTGAAAAAAATTGATTATTTAATAAAAATCTATTATTAAAATATTAGGGTGGGATATGAATAGTATTATAGATAATTTAGAACAGAATAAGAATATTACAGACTTTTTAAAAAAAAGTCCATCATATAAAACTTGTATGAAAGAGTTACTTTTAAAAAAAAATAACAAAAATACATGCAGTAAAAAATGTAGGTATAAAACTATGTATAATATTATTGAAGATGAAGATGAAGGTGAACATATTATATTAAGTAGACCAATATTATACAGACAAACACACAAAGAATGTAAACTATGTGATAAATCAGTTAGTGATTATAACTGTTCATTCTGTTATGAATGTGCTTTAAAAGATACTCCCGATTATGAAATATATCATAGAAGTTGTATGTAAATGTAATTTTTAATTTAAAATGTAAATAAGTGTTAATTAATTTATAATATATTATTTGTATAAAAATAATATATTAATTTCTTATTTCATGCTAAACAAAAAAGTAAATAAAAATGATAAAAGTAAAGCTAAAATAGCTAGTAAAAAAGATAAACCAAATGATTGGATTAAAGGAATAGATTGTTGCTGTTCATTTGAAGGTTGTACTGGAGGTATAACTATTAATTCTTCTCCAGGAAATAAGTTACTTAAATTAACTGATAAATTTGGGTAAATTTTTTGAATATCAACTTTTAATTTAGTTGGATCTTTTATAAAATTCTTTAAAAAATAAGGCAAATTTAATGTGTTTTTCTTACAACAAGGATGATCTTTAAACAATAAAGAAGAACAATTTATAGTAGAACAATCTTGAGTAATACCAATTGGTTTAATATTTGATGTATCAATGAAATTTTGATTTTGAATGTTTTTAAGTTCTGGGTTTATTGGAGAATTAATATCGATATTAGATAATGAAAAGGATTCTTTTTGAATAGGTTCTACAGCTCCATAATCTGTAAAACAGTTAATATTACATTCATTAGGATAATAATTACTACTACATTTTTGAATACACATATCTTTAGCTATTTCAGCATTTTGATGCTCAGATAATAATTGAGGAAAATAATGTGGAGTTTGGTTCCATATTGGAGGAGGACCTAATCTTAAATCACATGGAGTTCTTCCCATATCTTTTATACCCATTTGTAAACATTCGATACAATTTTTTGCTTCAGGTGTATCTCTAACAGCATTTACACTTCCTTCTCCTAAGAATGCAGCTAATGTGTCATAACAACAATCATTTATATTATTAACATCACAATCACCATTTTTAAATTTATTCAAACAAGTTTTACAAGGATTAACATTGTAATCAATTTTATCTTTATTCATATTTTATTATATAATAGATATAAATAAAATATATTTATAAAATTATCCACTATACACCCATTTAGATTTACATGACATACATTGGGCATAAGTTGAACAAGGTTCATCAGCACTTCTTGATTGTTTACTATAACTATAAACTCTTTTACTACCACATTTACATTCTAATACACCTTCTTCAATTTCAAATGGTTTTATCAAAAAATTATCTTGTTCAACTTCTTCTAATTTTAAATCATTAAAAAAATCATGAGCCCAATGCATTTTCTTACTTTTTACATTATTTAAAATAGTTTTAAGGTCGTATTTATTATTTTGTATATCATTAATGGTTTGAAAAATATTTAATTTATATATATCTGAAAATGAATCATATTTTTTTAATGTTAATTCTGTAATTTCATATATATTTTTCTCTAATATAGAAACATTACTTTTATTTTTTAAAACAGAACTTAAAGCGTTATTACCTATTATTCTTAAATCGTCAAGTTCGGAGTTTACTTTCATTTCTAAAAATAAAGTATAATTAATAATCTTTTTTTCAATTTTATTTCTTTAATTTAAATAAATATGAATATTTCTTCATTTTGGATATTATGTTTGACAGGTTTATTTGTGGGTATACTAGTTTCTGTTATTACACAAATAAAAGAAGAATTTGAACTTAAAAATGACCCTAAACTATCTGAGCTAAGATACATTTTAGAACCCATGTTTAAAAATGAACAATATACGGGTGGTATTTTAGATGGATTGAATTCTAAAAATATTTTAGATTCTATATCACTTTATAAAGGTGATAAATCATATACTATAAATAAACAAAAAATTTTTCTATGTTTAACAGATGAAAAAGGTGAGTATTATAATATGAATATGCTAATATTTGTAACTTTACATGAAATAGCTCATTGTTTATGTGATGAAATTGG
>JACCDO011520105.1_pt1 | contig 51389 bp, 39 predicted proteins | sample 7446101 | NCBI WGS metagenome assembly JACCDO01 (sample SAMN15323440, study PRJNA562643) | freshwater metagenome | isolation source: river surface water | place: USA:Blue River Watershed | collected 2017-08-16 | reverse complement strand
TGATTATTTTGATCAAACATTTATTAATTTAACTAATAGTTTTTATACCTATTATACTGATAAATTTGATATAAAGCAAAGCAATAAATATATCAAAGTCAATCATATCAAAGATAAATTTTCAGACGAATATAAATTTATTAGATTATCTCCTAAATTAGCAGAAGATATTGGAAGATCTTGGATGGAAAAACAAAATATATTTAAAAACAAACAATCCAGTATAACAGATGACTTTTATACAAGCAAATAAAAAATATCACTTATGAATAAGTTAACTTATCTCCAATTTTATTCCAAGCTTTAATTAAATTGTGTTCTTTAGCATAATCCCTACCAATATCTTCAAATGTATAAGGTTTAATTGTATAATAAACAATAGAACTTGACGAAATCATATTTTTAAATTCATTAATAGTTATTTTAGAATAATTATTTTTATCAGAAAGATTTATAATTGTGTCTTGATGACAACTGACATATTCAATAGAATCATAATCATAATTAGTAATTTTTAAAATATGTGAAATTAATTGTATAGATTCATTAAATTTATCTTTATAAAAAGTATATCCAAAATCTAAATTTATTTTATTATATGATTTATCAAAATATATCAATACTAAATGTATGATTTTTTCATTATCATTATTTAATTTTCTAACAATACTTTTATTTTCATCAAAATAAATAGATGATTTTGCACTTAAATATCTTACAACTTGTCTTTCTGGATCACATGTATCGTTCATAAAACACATTTGTTCAATATTATAATAATTTATAAAAAATGCTCCATTCATTATTGGACCAGCTCTAAATGAACCTAATTGGGAATTTCTTGTCATGGTCATAGCTGAAAACCAAAATATCTTTAACAATTCTAAAATATTAAAAAATTTAAGTTCCTCTTTACAAACCCAATCATCCTCGAACCACCAATAAAAATTTTCATCTGATAATAAATTTAATTCTAAAATCTTTCTCATTATGTTTTTATATGCATTTAAAAAGGATGGTTCTTCTGTTTTTATATATATCTTTGTAACATTTTCTGGAATTATTTTATTAAAATTTACTATAGTTTCTTCAACTGTTGAATAATTTTTTAATTTTTCTGGCCAATCTATATTAATAATGTGTATAATTTCGAACTTTTTATCAATATCCTCTTGTTTTTCTCTTTGATTGTTTAAATAATATTTTTCATAAAAAATCTTGATACTTGAATTGTGTAAATCTGGTCTTGTTATTGCTGTTGTCATTATCACTAATTTAATTTTCTTTTCTGTATCTGTTTTAACCTTTCTGTATAAATTATTTGCAATAACTATTTCTTTTTCATCAAGACTTTCAATATATTTATTAACTAGATTTTCAATATCTATAGAATGATTCAGTAAAAAAGGATATACTGTAAATCCAGTAACTCTATTCACAAAATTATTTTCTTGTTCCAAAATCAGATCATATATATTACTTTTATATATGACAAAGTCATAAGCATATGAATTGGATAATTGAAAATAATATTCTTTATCTGATTTGTTTTCTTCATTATAATAATTATAAACAGAAACTATGTTATTTATATCCAATTCATTAACTTTACCATAAAAAACATTTATTTTATCATTTAGACTTATTTGTTTGATTACATTATTTATTTGAATATCAAAATAACTAGTAAATTCACAATCTATGTCTAAAATAATTGTAAAATCGATTTTATTTTGTTTTGATTCATCAATACATTCTAAATGTATTTTTAATATATCATTTTCTAAAATATTTTTTATTATAAAATTGTACTGGATAATATCATTTGAAATTAATATCTTAGTTATATTTTTGATTTTTAAATTATTAGAAATATCATCATTTTTAACAATTATATATGTGTTGATTATCATATGTAATTATAATAAAATATATTACTTTATATATTATCCAAATATTTTTTAAATTCATTTTCGATCGAATCAATTCGTGAATAATAATTTGTTTCTCTTTTTTCAATATCACTATATGAAACAATTTGTTTAGCTATAAAAGGTACTGATACTAAACATTTTGCATTATTATACCATACTTTATCAATTGGTTGATTTATTGGTAAATTTAAATAAAAATCATAAATACTTTTGTTGTATATAACAAAATGAGCACATTTACCCTTTAAAATACTAACTAAAGAAAATTTTGAGTTATAATCACTAAATGTATGTAAAAAATCACACTTCCAAACATTAGACACACCTCCTAAAAAAATATCCCATAAATCCAAATGTTGTTCTAAATATTTTATTATTAATTTTAATTTATTTTCAAAATCTTCTATAAATTCACAATCATCTTCAATAAGAATAATATAAGGAAAGTTGTTATCTTTTGCTATTTGTATACATTTGATATGAGATTTCGCACATCCGATCCATCCTGGTTCTTCTTCGACAGCTTCAACCCTAATCATATTTATATTGGTAAATTGTTTAAACAAATTATTTATTCTTTCCATACGATCATTTCGTTTTTTTAAATTAATAACATAAATATAATAAATATCAGACATTATTACTTATTACTTATAAATAATTATATTTATATATCATAAAAAACTGTATTAAGAAATTCATTTAAATATGTTGAAATTTTATATCGAGATGATGTTTTGTATGCATATTGTACATTTGGTACCGCATTAACATAAGTTTGTGGATTAGTTTGGTCATAAATACTTTCAGGAGGTAAAATTAATTCAGAAATTCCAACATCTGTGGATATCAAAGGTATTTTAGCTATACCACATTCAATAATAGATCTTGGACCACCTTCAACTCTTGATGAAACTATATATAAATCCAAACAATTATATAATTCATTAATTTGATCAAGTTCAACTAATTCATAATAAACATAATCAATTTTGTTTTCTTCTAACCGGTTTATCAACCATGTTCTTCTCCAACCTGTTAAAACAACAAAAATTTTTTCTTGTTTATTTTTTAGATCCATAATTACTTGTAAAAATATATCTGGACCCTTTGAATATTTAGGCAATGAATCATCTTTACCTTCTGTATCTTTTTGAAAACTACCTACAACAAATGCATCAGTAGGTATCTTATATTTATTCTTGATTGATTTTTTATTTGGAATATTATAAAAAATTTTATCATTAATCCAAAAATTTGCTTGAATAATAGGTTTCGATGTTAATTTTTTTAATTCTGATTCTGTTTTTGGACAAATTATATGGTATCTATTTGTAAAACTATCAACTAATTTAAAATATTCCACATTTTCAGTTACTTTATCAGTATCAATATGATGAATTGTGGTAACTACAAATTTTTCACCAAGTATTTTTTTTGATATTTTACGATGAGCCCAAGGAGCTAACATCCAAATATAATCAGCTTCTTCGGGTTTATTAACAATTTGTATATTTACATTTGGATTAGCTCCTATCCAATTAATAAATTCTTCTTTAAAAACATCACAAATCCATTTGGTTTTTATTGTAGTAAGTTCATCTGCCAAAACAAACATTTTAATCTTGTTTTCCAATCTGTTTTTAACAATTGACAAAAATTTAGATACATAGGTTTCTTGAAAATAATTTTGACTCCATTCATATCCTGATTTTCTAATTAATTCGAGATCATTTTCATTTGTCAAATAATAATCCAATTTGTTTGCTATTTCTTGATCTGACATTGTTTCATCAATAGTTATCATTATTTTACTAAAAATATCTTTATCTTGATCCGGAATATCACATGCTAATACTGAATTACACATAGGTATTTCAACCATTTTACCTAATCTATATTTATATTTTGATGTACAAGTTAAACAAATTTTTGATTTTGATATAAATTCTGCAAAATCCTGTAAATAAACATTAGTAAATGAATCCGAATGAATATATCCCGGATGAGTGTATTCTTTACAAATATATTTGTCTGATAATAATTTTAATATATTTCTATATCTTTGTCTTAATGGGTAATGTCTACCTATTGACCCACACAGCAATATATCTATTGTTTTTTCACTCTTTCTATCGTAAAAAATAGTTTTTTCAGCGCAATGTGGATTGTGAAACATTGGGGCATATGTAAAAATGTTTTTATAAATTGATGGTGTATTAATATATTTAACCATATCATTTTCATGATGACATATAATCATATTAATTTTAGAATTGTTTATTTCACTGATTGTATATTTTTCATCCCACATTTCATTATAAGTAATAATTTTTAATTTTTTAACAGATCCAAAATCTTTTATTACCCCAGGTTTATATACTATTATTATATCAATATCAGTTGATAACATTAACAAATTTTCTTGTAATGTTTTATCTTCATCATAATAATTCCATCCTGGACCCCATATTATTGTATGGGTATATTTATTTAATTCTGTTATTGTATTAAATCTAACTCTTGATAACTTTGTCATGTATTGATTTTTTTCAATCAAATATAATATTTTTAAATCTAATTTCTTATATAATTGATTAACAGGTTTTTCAAAAATTTTTATATCAATCAAATTATCATTAGAAATAGTATTAATTTTATCTGATACGTTTTCCATTAATAACTATAATAGAATTTTTTATATATAGATAAACAAATGTTAATTCTTAAAAGAGGAAAATTTCTAGATAAAAAGTTACTAATAGAAAATGAAAAAAAAATTATTTATAGAGAAAAAATTAACACAAATAAAATTATTTTATCTATAATAACAAAAACTGATCTAAAAGTTAAGATTATGAATGAAACATATAATATTACTAACAATTATTTTAATGTGTTATTTAATTTGACAGATGATGAAATTAACTTGGAAATAACAAATTTATATATAAAAAATATAGATTTGGATTCGATAGAAAGTATTTACATACAGGAATATTCAAATCCAGAGATAATTTCAGATGATCCATATCAATTTGTATATTCATTCGATTATAATTATTATCAAGGAGCATTTTCAAGTATTAATTCATTAGTATCCAATATAAATGCTAATAATATAGAAAAAACAACAATATCTATGTTAATACCAAAAAATGAGCATAGTTTGATTCAAAATAAGTTGTTAGATTTTATAAATCAATATCAAAATAAATCAATATTAAAATGTAAATTTGTATTTTATTTAGTTGATGATAATTTTTTAGAATCTGAAATTAAAGAAACTAAATGTTTTAAGGGAAGTAATCATTTATTAAAATTAAGTAATTATTCCAGATTAATAATTGGACATATTATTAATACCAAATTTTTATTATATTTGGATTCTGATACAATAGTACAAAGTGATTTGACATTAATAATGGATCAAATACTTAAATTAGATCCAGAATTAAATTTTGTTATTATGGGTAAAAGATCAAAATTAAATTATCATAATTTATTTAATATAAGAAATATGTCATATTTTAAAAAACCTGGTTTTAACTTTAATAAAAATGTAATATATACTGGTACTTTATTGATCAATCCTGTCAAATATAAAAATTATTTTAGATCAATGATGGAAATTGTTAAATTACATAATAGTATATTAGATAAAGGAGGTCTTTATAAATTATTTACTATGAGTATTTTAAATATAGGTATGAGTGATCAAATTGGATATTTTGATGATTATATAAAAAATGTTGTAGATTTAGGTTATAATAAAAATTTAGTAAGAGAAGAATTAGATTCAGCAGATGTTTTAGATTGGAGTGGTGCATATAAACCATGGTTTACAAATGGTTTATTCCAAGAATATTGGAAAAAATATAATTTTTTGTATAAAATAACTGATACAGTAACACTTGATAAAAATAGTGTTGAAAAAATGTAATTGATATATAATAAAAATAAAATTAATTTTAATTATAATATGTCGTTAATATTATCAATTTCCAATACATTAGTATATTTAGTAGAATTATATTTTATCCAATTATTATTCTTATCTGAGATAAGTGAAATACCTTTAGTGAAACATTCTAACTTTATTTGATTTAATTTTTCAATAAAAATTTCTAATTTTTTATTTACTAATTTATCTTTATCGATAAAATCAAATTTAATAATAAAATTTTTTAAATCTTGAATATTTAATTCTAACTCACATTTATTTTTTGGATTAAATTTAATAATATTTTCTGTATTATTTTTTAATATATCAATTTCTCTACAATTTTGTTCTGTATAAATACCAAATGAATTATTATCAAATATAATTTCTTTATTTAACTTTTTAGATTTGGTAATATCAACATTTGATTTAAAAAAATTAAAAGAATTTTTTGATAACTCATTCCATTTTTCAATACTAATAGAATAAACATCAATTAGTGTTTGGGTTAAATTATAACTATTTTGATTAAAATTATCTGTTATCTGAGCATCTTTTATTATGTCAAAATTATCAATTGTATTTTTTCTTTTTGAATAGTTATTTAAATTAAATTTAAAACCGTTAAAACCATTTGTAATAAATTCTTTACACCCAATTATATTACTTGTTATAACAGGTATACCAAAACTCTGTGCTTCCAAAATTGTAAATGGTAAACCTTCAGTAATTGAAGGTAATATTAGATAATCAGAATTAATCAAATAATAAATTATTGATTCATAATTTTGTTTTCCCAAATAATGTATATTTAAATGTGGGACTGGAACAAAATTACCATCACCAATTATAAACAAATTAATTGATTCGAAACCCGATATATTAATAAATTTTTTAAAAGAATCTATTAACATATTAACATATTTTTCAGTACTTAATCTTCCAATAAAAGTTATATTATATTTAAAATTTTTTCTAATTATCGGAAGATTAATAAGGGGATCTATGTAATTAATATATTTTTGTATTGGTATTATCAAATTATTACTATAAAATTGATTAATATGTTCATAGTTTACAGTTAAAACTTTTTCCAAATACTTATTATATTTTATAATTAATTTATTAACTCCATCCATAGAGTTATGTGTGATAAATGTTATTTTTTTATTTGAACTTAACAAATATTTAAAAATTTCATTTAATTTATTTACAATAATTTTATCATAATCAGGACTATAAATTAATTCATTAATATCTGATAAATCTGTATTTATAATATCAGATAATTCAATTGAATCAACTAATCTTTTATCTGTAATACAATAAATTTTAACATCATATCCAAGATTTATTAATTCCTCATAAATTTGTATACTTGTTTTTTGATTACCACCATAATTTATTATATCCTTGCTAATTAAGAGTATTTTCTTTTGATAAAAAATTTCATTATTAGATAAAATAAAATTATTTAATTCTTCAAAATCAAACTCATAATTATTAAATCCTGCCCAAAAACTAAATGATTTTATAAATTTTGTTTTATTATACTTAAAATCAGGAATTGGATTTAATTTGTTCACAAATATCATTATCAAATCCATATAAGTATACTCATAATTAGTTAAATATTCACATAATTGTATTGATCCAGTTTTACCATATATATTATATAAATAAATATTTTCTTCATTTGTCAATTGGTCTGTATGATTATAATATATTTTATTATCAAAATAATAAGATGAAAAAAAATCTTTTAACTCTAAATCTTTACATTCTTTTGGATTTGATAAAATACCAAATTCATAATCTGATTGATTTTTAACTCTAAAAATTACTGTATCAAAACCATAAATTATATAATCATATAAATATTCTATATTTTTTAATAAGGAAAAGTCTTGGATTTTACCATTTCTTATAAATAAATATTGTCTACGAGTTTTTAATTTAAAAACATAGTTTGGTTTAAAATCTAAGTTTTTAATTTGTATATTAATTTTGTTAGAAGAAATAAAATAATATCTTTTAATATTTGTAAACTGAATAAATTTTTTATACAAATTTATTATTGACTTTATTTTTCCATAATATTTTGATATTTTATTATACTCAATCTTAATTATCATTTTATTTTTTAACAATTTTTCATTATATAATTCCTCTGGTTTTTCAAACAACACTATATCAGAATCAGTTATTTCTGATCTTATACAATTTTCAAATATTTCTGTGTTATTTATAATTGTTTGGTTGTTCGAAAATATTTTTATTGGATAACTTTGGTTAAAAATATTTAATGGTAACAACACATTTGTAGTTGTATTTGAATTATATTTTTCATATAATTCTGGACTAGTTGGGATATAATAATCAAATATAGGTATATCTGTGTTTACAATAGGTGATGTAATCAACAATACATTTTTGTGTAAACTAGGTAAAACAAAATTTTTTTTAAAATATATATTAGAATCATAAATGATTATGTATGAATAATCATTAAATGTATAATCTTTAAAATCATCGAACGATTCAATTTTAATTTGTAGTTTTTTAAAATATTCAATAACTTTTTCATTTTTATTTGTTTCTTCATAAAAATAAATTATATATACTTTTGATTTTTGTTGTAAATTTTTATTTTCAGATTTGTTCATTAATATTTATTTAATATTAAAATCAATATAAAAATATTTTTGTATTAAAACATATAATTATAATGTTTATACTTGTAACAGGAGGTGCCGGTTTTATCGGTTCTAATATTGTAAAGTTTTTATTAGAATCTAATCATAAAGTTAGAGTTTTAGATAATCTATCAACTGGTTTTAATCATAATATTCAAGAATTTACTTCAAATCCTAATTTTGAATTTATATTGGGAGATATCACAGATTTAAATACTGTTTTAAATTCTTTATCAGATATTGATGTTATTTGTCATCAGGCTGCATTAGGTTCTGTTCCTAGATCTATTTCTGATCCTTTATCTTCTCATAATGCTAATGTAAATGGATTTTTAAATGTTTTGATGGCAGCAAAAGAAAAAGGTATTAAAAGAATTGTTTATGCATCATCTTCATCAGTTTATGGTGATCATCCTGGTTTACCAAAGGTTGAAGATCAAATTGGTAAGGCATTATCACCTTATGCTATCACTAAGTATATTGATGAATTATATGCTGAATTATTTACTAAATTATATGGTTTAGAATGTATTGGTTTACGATATTTTAATGTTTTTGGACCTAAACAAAATCCAAATGGTGCATATGCAGCTGTTATACCTAAATTCGTATCAGACATTAAAAATAATATAAGACCCACAATTAATGGCGATGGTAGTTTTTCACGTGATTTTACTTTTGTTGATAATGTGGTTCAAGCTAATTATTTAGCATTACATACAACAAATACTAACTGTTTTGGACAGGCTTTTAATATCGGATGTGGTGGACAAATTACAATAAATGAAATTTTTTACACAATAAGAAATGGGTTAAGATCAAAATTAGAACCAATTTATGGCCCAGAAAGAAAAGGTGATGTTGCTCATTCTAATGCTGATATAACTAAAGCAAAAGAGTTCTTTGAATATAATCCAGAAATTAGTTTCAAAGATGGAATTATTAGAACTTTAGAATTTTATACAAAATAAATATAATATCAAAATAATTTATTTTGTAAGATCAAAAATAATATTTTTTTATAAATATTTAATATAATTAATTATGTTAAAAATATATAAATTTGGATCTTGTAGAGTTGAAGTTGGTCATTTATTTTCAAACACTAATATAAAAATAATTTCAAATTATGAACTTACTCATACAACAAAAGAAGTTTTAATGTATTTGGATATGTTTGACAAAAAATTCAAACCAACAGACATCGAATACGGTACATGTTTATTACATAGACCTAATCTTTTTAATGTGAATCATTATAAAAAAATGCTTGAAGAAGCAGATGTTGTATTAATTGAATTATCTTCTCTTAAATTAATTAAAAGAGGTAATTATTATTATCAACATAATAGAACAGTTACAAAGGAACCTAGTTATAATGAAATATTTACATTTGAAGATCAAAATGAAGAATCATTTGGTTTTGATATAGCTAATATTACCAGTAGAATTAATAAACCTATTGTATTTTTTGGTCATTTAAATTTAGATTTTACTACTGTTGAATCAATAAAAGGAAAAATTGAAACAAGAGAATTTATTGATAAATACATTAAAAAATACTGTAAAAACTATTTGTTACCATCAGAAATATTTTCTAACATCAATATCAATGATATTTTTATGGATGAAACTAGAAGAAATGAAACTAGAAAAGATGTTAATCATTTAAACCCTAATGGATTACAAATAATTGCTAATTCTATTCAATCATATATGGAAAAAAATTTTATTTCTAATTAATTAGTATTTGTATCATTATAATTATTATTTTCATTTTCATTTTCATTATTAGATCTATAATATTCATCCCACCATTGTTTACTTAGAGTTTGAGTGGTATATGCACCTTTATTTTTACCCCTGATATAACTTAATTCTTCGTCTCTATAATAATAAGTAAAATATGGTTTGGTAACAAAATTATTTAAATTATCAAATATAACTATTTCTGATACATTTAAATCTCCAATATGTTCATGTTTAGTACAAATTTTTTGTATACTTTTTTTATTTAAAAGATATGCTATTGCCCCATTATCACGTAATTTAATTAGATAATCTTCAGATTCAGATATTATCTCAAAATTTCTTTTTGAATTTGTTATTGCTAATTGTATACATTCCCAAATTACATTTTTTTGCATTAGTTCTTTAATTGGTAATTTCTTATATTTAATATATTCAAAATTACAATCATCTTCCATAATTATCACATAGTCTAAATCATCATCTCGAGCTTGTTTAATTGCTTTTAAATGTGAAAAAGTACAAGCTATTTCAAATATATTAATATTAGGTTTATCAAAATTATATTTTGATTTATAGTCTTCAATATCCAATTCATTTCCATCAATTGCTTCTATTCTTTTATAAATTAAATTATTATCTTGTAAAACTTTTTCCAATTTTTCTTTACGATGAGTAGCTCTGTTTAAATTAATATAATAAATAGGAATATCTTCAATTATTTTTTTTATATGTGATTCAATAATATTTTCCATTTTATATAATTTATTATTATAATATTTAATTTATTTACGCGAACAATATTTTTATGATATAAATTCAAAAATATATTTTTTTATATTTATATTATTTATTACACAATAATATAAATGATTACTAATATAATTGGAGATATACCTATTTACTTTATTAATTTAAATAGATCTGTTGATAGATATAATCTAATTGTCAAATTATTTGAAGAAAACAACATTGTTAAATGGAAAAAGATCGAGGCAATTGATGGTAATAATTTAGATGTTAATTTATATAATCATGTAGAAAATATCACAAAATACGAACTAGCATGTACTTTATCTCATTTTAAAGCAATAGAAACTGCTTTTGAAGATGGTCTTGATGAAGTTTTAATAGCTGAAGATGATTGTAATTTTGATTATATTCAATATAAAAAAATATCTATTAAAACATTGGTATCGATGAAAACTGATTTGGAATTATTACAATTAGCAATATGTTGTAGAATAGAGAGAAATAAAACAATAGTTAATAATACTGATTTGTTAATAAAAGGCTATAGAGACTGTGCTACCTGTTATTACATTAATAAAAAAGGGATGGAAAAGATAATAAAATATAAAAATGATTTTGAAATATTAAATAATTCCGAGAACACTATTTATAAAATAACAATATCATATTTAACTAAACCATATTTTTCATATTATTATTCTGATTCATTAAAATCAAGTATTCATCAGAATACAAGTTATCAAAGAGAAGATCATAGTAAAAAATTTTGGGACAATTATTATTTAAATAATCAACTTGTTCATAAAAATAATCAGAATTATACAGTAATATTTTTAATAATAGATTCTGATAACTTACCAATTTATAAATTTAATAGGGAAGTGTGGAAAAGTTATATGAATTCTAATCCATCAATTAAATGTTATTTTGTTAAATATTCAAATATACAGGAAAATTATCGGGTATGTGAAAACACAAATACAATTTATTTAAAAGGTGAGGAAATTTTTGATGGTAAACATATTTTTAACAAAACAATTTTAGCATGTAAAATTATTAATGAATTATTTGATTATGATTATTTGATTAGAACTAATATATCAACATTTTGGAATTTTACAAAATTAATTGAAATATTAAAACCAAGACAAAAAAATAAATATTTCTTTGGTTGGTTACTGAATGATCCTTATAATAACAAATTTATATCTGGAACTGGTATTATTATTCCTAAAAATATTACAAATAAATTAATTACTTTGTCAAATCAATCTAATTGGATTGAAAGTATTTCAAATATTCCATCTGATCAATTTAATGATGATGTTCAAATATCAAAATTATTATTAGATAATGATACAGAAATTAAAGATGTAGGTAGATTTGGTAAATATTTAATAAAATTTGAAGAATCAGATTTTGATTCAATAGATAAAATTTTTGATAAACCAGATTTATTAGAATATGTTTGTTACAGAGTTAAATCTATATCTAATAGGGAAATATATGATTCATATGTTTTGACTAAGCTTTTATCTATGATTTACAATATTAACATATCCAATCCATATGATACCCAAATAATGATTAAACAAAAAGTAAATTATATTAAAAAACAACCTAAAATATATATCTTTGTATCCAAAAAAACCAAATCATATAGTAGTTTTTATATTGATTGGGTTGTTGAAAATTTTCCTAATACAAATGTGGAATTTGTTGACGATTACAAGGATCCCAAAACTAATATTGTTTTAACCCATATTTGTGAAAGATCTGAATATTATGGTTCTGATCCCAAATGCTTAAATATAATAGTTGCTACTGAAAACAGATCAAGTAAATATAAATATGATATTGCTTTTAGTACTATTGATACATTTAATGCACATTGTATAATCGATTTTTACTATGTGTATCAAGCAATATTTGAATACAAAAAATCAATCAATCCAAAAGATCATATTAGAAAAAAAACAAAATTTTGTGCATATATGTATTCTGTAGATCATAAACATCGAATTAATATTTTTAATTTGATAACTCAATATAAAAAAGTAGATGCGTTAGGAAAATCTTGTAAAAATGTTGATATAATTGATAGTAGAAATGTTTTAAATGAGTCAGAAACTTATAATGATATTGCTGTTGAAATATATTCTGGATATAAATTTGTTATTTCCATGGAAAATACTTTTGCTCCTGGATATTTTAGCGAAAAATTATTAAATCCAATAATTGCTAATAGTATACCAATATATTGGGGACCACCTGATGTTTTTAATTATTTTAATAAAAAAAGATTTATTTATATACCTGATTATACACAAGAAGAATTGATTGAAAAAATTAAATATTTAGATGAAAATGAATCTGAATATAATAAAATTATCGAAGAAAATATTTTTACAGACAAGTGTTATGAACCAAACAATTTTATATCAAATGTTAAAGATAAATTTAATAAATTATTAAGTTTATAAATATATATTAAATTAAAATAATTCAGTTGGACATATTAAGTGATAAGGACCAGGAACACGTGATGATAAATTATAAGTTTTAAAGTTAGAATTATGTAAATGATGACTTTTAATAGTTTTTGAAGGATTAATTACTTCATAACCCGATTCAAAAAAAATATATGCTAATCTATTATCACAACCTGGTAATCCAAATTTAAAATTACATAGATCTAAATTAATATTAGCCTTTGATTTAAAAATCCAACTATCTTGACTATCCCTTTTACTATATCTTATTCCATTATCATATCTAGACAAAGCTAAAACTTTATTGTCAAAATTATAATTTATTAAATAAGATAATGTTTTATCAAAATATATATCTGAATTAGCTAATATACAAATATTATCTGTAAAATTATCATTTATATATTTGATTGAATAATCAAATCCTAATCTAGATTTATTTTCATCATCTACTATAACTTGTATAATTTTTTGTTCATTTCCTTCAATAAATGATAAATCATATATTTTATCATTTAACAAATATATTTTTTTGATATACTGGTTTAAAAAGTTATTTTGTAAAGCTTGTTTTAGTTCCTCATATCTTTCTTTATTTTCTGGAATATAAAAAGATGTTATTAGTAACATGTTTTATTAAATAAAATAATATTATATATTTTTAATTTAAATTTAATTATAAAAATCATATAATTTCAGAAAAACATAAAAATTTGAAGAGACACAAAATAAACTCTGCATTATAAATATTCAAAGGTGTAAATTCGAATATAAATATTATAATATATTATTAATAATATGGCCAAAATAACTGCATACACAGCTGGTGGATTAGGAAATTTGTTATTTATGGTAGCTAATATTTTTAGCTTATCTAAAAAATATGGTTTTGATATTATAATTTATAAATCAAACAAAGACAATAACCCTAATAATACTCAAAGAAAATTTGTTTGGGAATATGATATATTTAAAAAATATAAAATAAGTGAAGAAACAGAATATAAATCTTTTAAAAAAATTTATGAAAATGGTTTTATTTATAGAGATATTATTTTAGATTCAAATAATATTAATAATAATTATAATACAAATGGCTTTTTTCAATCATATAAATATTTTTGGGAATATAAAAATGAATTTATTAATTCATTAACAAATCCATATCAAGATCAAATTACAAGTTTTATAAAAGATATAAGAGATAAATATAAAAATAAACAAATAATATCAATTCATTTTAGAAGAACAGATTATTTAAAAAATCCAAATATACACTTAAATTTATCAAATGAATATTATCTTTCTGCAATTAAAAATTTTAATTTGAATGATGTATACATATTTTTTTCAGATGATATAGAATGGGTAAAACAACAAAAAGAATTTGATTTGTTAAATAACAAGATTTTTTATGAAAATCCTAATGAAGAATTAACATTGTGGTTAATGGCTGAATGTGATCATAATATAATAGCAAATAGTAGTTTTAGTTTATGGGCAAGTTATTTAAATAAAAATCCAAATAAAAAAACAATTTCACCAAGTAAATGGTTTGGTCCATCAGGTCCTAGACATAATATTCATGATTTAATTGAAGAAAATGAATGTAATGTGATAATTAAAGTATAAAATATTTTATTTTAATAATTAATAATTATATAATATGTTAATTAACTTGGATTTTTTAATTCGTAAATATAATATAAATATAAAAGGGATTTTACATGTTGGTGCACATGAGTGTGAAGAGTTAAAATTTTATAAAAAATATGTTCCTAACAATAAAATTTTATGGGTAGAAGCAATTGAAGATAAAGTATCTTTTTGTAAAAATAGATATCCTGATATATTGATTGAACAAGCTGTAGTATCAGATGTTGAAGAAACAATTAAATTTAATATATCAAATAATGGTCAGAGTTCTTCCTTTTTAGAATTAGGTTTACATAAAGAAAAACATCCACATATTCATTATGTTAATTCATTTGAAACTAAGACAACTTTATTAAAAAATATTATCAACAAATACGATATTGAATTTAATTTTTTAAATTTTGACATTCAAGGAGCAGAATTAAAAGCACTTAAAGGTATGGAAGAATTTTTATCAAAAGTAGATTATTTATATACTGAAGTTAACGAAGATTATTTATATGTTGGATGTTCTTTAATTGGGGAACTTGATGATTATTTACTTAAATTTGGTTTACATAGAGTAGAAACTAAATGGTGTGAAGATTATAAATGGGGTGATGCTTTTTATATAAGAAAATAATTTATTTACACCATAACATACCCCAATCAATTTTAGGTTTGGTGTTTAATAATAATTTTTTAATATGATCTATATCATAATATTCAATTGGTCTAAATGTATATTCATCACCATTTTGTAAATAGAATTTATTAAAACCCAATTTAACCAAATGGTCTAATGTTTTAAAAGTAATATCATTAGTTTCACTTGCCCATTCAAAACATAAGTTATCTACTTTTTGATTTAAAGATTGTACACAAATATATTCTCCACCCTCTGTATCTATTTTTATTAAATTTGGCTTACCATATTTTTCTATTAAATTATCAATTGTAATTGTTTTACATTTAATAATATCATAGTTCATTCCACCAAATCTAGAAGATGGACTTGTTAACCAATCTAAATTTAAAGTTGATAATGTGTCTGCTTTTGCTTTATAAAATGTAATTTCTTCTTGACTACTGTTTGAAACAGCATAATTTATACATATTATATTTTTATCTTTCCCAATATTTTGAATTAATTTATTAAATGTTTCTGGAACAGCTTCAACTGCAATAATTTGTTTATCAGAAGAATAATTTTTTAAACTCCAATTTCCTATATTTGCACCTATATCAAAAATTAATTCGTTTGTTATGTTAATTGAATTAACTAGATCAATTAATTTATTTTCCATAACTTTTGTTGAAAAATTTTTAATAATATATTCTCTAGGTTTATAATTATTTATATTTGAAACTAATTTATTGAATTTTTCATCAAATTCATCTTTCTCATAAAAATATTCTCCACATTGTGTATCCCAATTTGGTATTGATGATGCCAAATATGGATAATATTTTGATCCTACTTCTTGGTTTAAATATTTAACATTCCAAACCAACAAAGGAACGTCACATGATAATGATTCTAATAAAGCAAAACCTTGACTTTCATGACTACCTATCCAAATTCCATATTTGGATTCTTGGAGAAAACTTAAATAATCATTTTCAATATAACCAGATTTATAATTAAATAGTTTATAAGATATATTTTTTTCCGATAACTTACTTTTTATATATTCTAGTTCTTCTTTTTTTCTATTTTTAAAATAAATAAATACCTTTTCTCTTTGATCAATTGTTTTATTATTTTTAAATTTTTCAGAATCTACACTAAATGGTAACGAAACCATTTGAACACCATTGGATATTTCAAATGACTTCCATATATCTATTATATAATCACATAATAAATTTAATACTGCATTTTTACCTTTTATCATTTTTAATTTATTTGATGGTAACACATCAAAATGTGGTCCAAAAATAAATTTTGTATTTGGATATAATGATATATCAATAGGTTCAGATGGTGAAAATACACAATCAAAAGTTTTTAAATCGTAATTACTAATTTCTGAAATATTATTAATTATTGTAAAATTTACATTTTTATAAGATTGTATGGAATTTAAATTTTTCGGATGTATCCAATTCTTTATAAATAATATTTTCATATATATAATTTATTAATAATATATCAATATATATTTATTTTATTTTATTACAAAAACATTTTTATTTTATAATATTAAGTTTATAAAATGAATAATTTTATAGAAAATTTATTTTTGGTAACATCAATTATTAATATACCCAATTTACCATTTTCCTATACAAAAACTAGATCAGTTTATAATATTAATGAACGTTTTGAACAAACTAAAATAACTTTAACTAGTATTAAGAAATTGGTTCCAAATGTTAAAATTATGTTTATTGAATGTTCAGATATTCCAGTTGGAGTTGAAAATTATTTAATTGAAAATTCGGATTATTATATAAATTTATATACTAACGAAGAAATACGTAAAAAAGTTTTTGGTATTTCAAAAGCATTAGGTGAAGGTGAATTAACATTAAATGCTATTAAAATTATTAAAGATAAAAATATACAATTTAAAAATTTTTTTAAAATATCTGGAAGATATTATTTATCTGAAAAATTTAATTATACAAAATATGATAATGATTATATAATTGTTCAAAAAATTAACAATAATCCTAATAATATTTCAACTTTCTTATATAAATTAAATCATAAATATCTATTTATCTATGATGATTTCTTAAAAACAAATTATAATAAAATGGTTAATTGTATTGGCTATGAAGTCTTATTTTCTGAATTTGTTAATAATTATTTATTTGATCTTAAATATATTGATGTTTTAGGTGTAAAAGGAAATATTGCAGTTAGTGGAGATATTATTGATAGATAATAATTAGTAATTATACCTAATTATATATTTTCCAATATATATTTTTTCTGTGGCGGGGCTAAATCCATATAAGCTCTAGTGTTAAATCCATATAAATAATCTAACAAACTTCCATAGTCAAATATAAAAAAATTTGGATTTGATACAAAATATTTATGATAAAGATAACCTGATATTGCTCTTGATGCACAACCTGCTGCAATTACCAAAACAAAATAATTATTTTTATTATTTTTATTATCTTTATAATAATTATCAAACAAATTTATTACTTCATCAAAATTATCAAATGAATTTACATGATTTGTATTAATTCTTAAAACATTATTACCAAATAATTTATTTATATACTCGTCTGAATATAATTTATTTCCAATGAATAATACTTGTTTTTTTTGAATTTCTTTATGTATTTCTATTACCTTTTCCGGGTTATTTGTTGAACACTGTGATAATGCTACACTTGAATAAATTTTATCTGGTTTACTTACTTTTGATCCTAGTTTATTAACAAAATTTTTTATCGAAGAATATATATTTTCATGATTTCCTGGAAACATCCCCTTTTCTAAAGTACCTATTTCTTTACAATGATGTGGTAAACCTATCATTACTTTATCATCACGAATATTTATTACTTGTAACATTAATTCTTGTAATCTTGGATTAGCTTTTGCTAACATGTCATTTTTGTTTTCTGCTAAATTAAAATCACCATCTCCAAATCTTAAATATATACCTGGTTTATTATTTTTTATTTCAAAAATTATTTTTGATATTGTACTTACTGTATCAATAAAATTAATTGATTCTGTTTCTTTTTTAGACATTTATATAATTTATAATAATATAATATCTATATAAAAATTCATTTTATTTGTATTATATTATTTGTGTGTATCAAATTTAAATGATTATTATTTATATTTGTGTAATATTTTATATTTTTAACAAGTGATCCAATATGTGGAAAACCACTATATGTGTATGGAGAATAAATTGTTTTAGCTTGTGATAATATATAAAATTCAGCAACAGTTTCTATAAATGATTGTGAATCTTTTGGACCTACTTGTTCTGAAATATGTGCAATTGTAAAATCTAATATTTTATATTGGTTGTTCATTTTAAATAAATTTTTTTTAAATATTTCTGAATCTGAATGAATTAAAATTGGAATTTCATTATCAGAAATAATATTTTCTTTAAATTTGATAATACTCTCATTAAATTTTGTGTACAAGTTTGGATCTTGCATATCGACTCTTTTATCTTTACTTGTGTAATTTATATTTGTTGGATCAATCTGTGAATCCCCACACCTAATATGAACTGAAACGTATTCATCTGGTTTTATATTTAATTCTTTATATTTTAATTCCATTAATTTTAAAACTTGATTTGATGGTGTCAAAATTTTTTTAAAAAATTCTTCTCTAATCATACAAATATTTTCTATGCTTTCTATACCAACAACGTTTGTATAAATTATATAAGTTTTAACATCCTGTTGTAATTTTGTCTCAAATTCTTCTTTATTGAATTTTTCTTTATTTTGTAAATATTTTATTATTTCTACTTTTTTTTCATCAATAATTAAATCATCTGGTATCTTTTTATAATTAAATGCTTGGTCTAAAAAAATATTTTCACTAAAATCAACATAATATTCTACATTGATTCTTTTACATATTGAGTATAATGATAAACTTGCTCTTATAAAATCACCTATTCCACCATAACATCTTTTATGTCTATGAATTAATATTGATTTTTCCACTTTTATTATTGAATCTCCACTCCTATTTCTACATGTCCAAATTGGACAATCTTTTCCTTTTGTATTGTAGACATCCATATTAGTTTTATATAAACCCCAATATGTTGGATCCAAATCATAATTAATCAAATTATATTTTTTTACCACTAAATTAAATATAGATTGATCATGTCTATTTTCTTTAAAACCAGGAAAGTTTGGTAACACACCTGGACTATCATCAATTAAATTATAATTTTCTGAAGCTACTTTGTAACATTCATTAAATACATTCATTGTTAAATCATTTTTTAATATTAATAATACACCTGCTTGCATATGACTAATTTTTAATTTTTCAATAGAATTTTCCATATTAAAATATTTTATCAAATCCATTTTTGTATAAGTATAATCATTTGAACAAGTTGATGTGCCTAACATATTTTTAGTTTTAACCATTTCAATATATTTTATTAATTTATTTTTACCTTGTATATTTAATTCACATCCAGAATCTAAATATAATAATATATCATTTTCTTTTATCATACTTAAAGTTTTTTTTATTATATATGGTTTCCATATCCAATATCCGTATCCTTTTTGATTTTTTTTTATAAAATTTTCATTAACTGACCAAAATTCATTATCTAAAATTAAATCTTTTTCCGTCATACCTATTATTTTATCAAACAAATTAAATTGTGATGCCTGTTTACATAACCTATTTACAGCATGATGATAATCATCTGTCGGACCACCAAAAGTTAAAAAATAAATTTGATTTAATTCTTTGTTTAAATTAATATTTGTACTCATATAAATTTTATTATTTATATAATAAAAACTAAAAAAATAATTAATATTAAATTTATTTTTTAACAATCGTGATTAACCATTTCTTTTATTAATTCTTTAATTGTTGTTTTTGCTTTCCATCCTAAAATATTATTTGCTTTTGTAGGATCACCTAATAATAAATCTACTTCTGCTGGTCTAAAATATTTTGGATCTACAAAAATTAATTCACGTCCTGTTTTTTTATCATAACCTATCTCATTAACTCCTTCTCCTTTCCAATTTATTTCAAAACCTCTTAATTCAAATGCTATTTCTATTAATTTTCTTATAGTATACATTTTACCTGTTGCTAATACAAAATCATCCGGATTATCTTGTTGCAGCATCATCCACATTCCTTCTACATAATCTTTAGAATTACCAATATCTCTTTGGGAATCTAAATTGCCCATTATTAAACGATCTGTTTCACCTCTTAATATCTTACCTAAACCCAATGTTATTTTTCTTTCAACAAAATTATGACCTCTTCTAACACCTCCATGATTAAATAATATACCATTACAAGCATAAAATCCATAAGCTTCTCTATAATTTTTTACTATCCAATATGCATAAAGTTTTGCTACTCCATAAGGACTTCTTGGATAAAAAGGAGTTGTTTCCTTTTGAGGTATCTCTTGAACTTTTCCATAAAGTTCTGATGTTGATGCTTGGTAAAATCTAGTAATTGATTCTATTTTGTTTGCACGAATTGCTTCTAAAAGTTTTAATGTTCCAAATGCATCAGTATCTGCAGTATATTCTGGCATTTCAAAGGATACTTTTACATGTGATTGTGCTGCTAAATTATACACTTCTAATCTAGTCATTTCTGGATATTTTTCCTTAATATTTGCCAAACACATAAATAAACAAGTTCCATCTGTTACATCACCATAATGTAATTTTAAATTAGAATTACTAAATATATGTTCAATTCTTTGGGTGTTTATGGTAGATGCACGACGGATTAACCCATGAACTTTATATCCCTTTTCTAACAATAACTCTGCTAAATATGATCCATCTTGACCAGTTATACCTGTAATAAAAGCTACTTTCATCTTTATTAAAATATTTTATATTAAATAATTAAAAAGTAAACTTATTATATAATGAATAATATTAATTCAAAAGAATTACCATTAGTTTCTGTTATTATACCTACATTTAATAGATTTATGTTTCTTTTAAATGCTATTGACTCTGTTAAAAAACAAACTTATCCTAACATTGAAATAATTGTTATTAATGATATGTCAACACAACAAGAATATTACACTTTTGATTTTTCTAAACTTAATATTAAATATTTTACCCTAGAGATTGGTAGTAAAAATAAATTTGGTCATGGTTGTGCTGCTTACGTTAGAAATTTTGGTATTGAAAAGGCTACTGGTGATTATATTGCATTCTTGGATGATGATGATATTTGGTTACCTAACAAATTAGAATTACAAATTAAATATATGAAAGAGTACAATTGTAAAATGTCATCTACTGACGGATATTATGGAAATGGAATTTATAATCCAAATATAAAATATTTAAAATACAATGCTGAAAAATATTTTAATTGTATTAAAAATATTTTTTCTAAAAAGAGTTCAGTATTATTCGAAAATGGTTTTCCAACAATTTGGAATAAAGAATTTTTATCAATTCATAATACTGTAATATGTTCCAGTTGTATTATTTCTAAAGATATAATTGATAAAATAGGTTTAATGAAAAATGTAAGATATGGAGAAGATTATGATTATTGGTTAAGAGCATTAGAACATACTAATTTAGTTTATATTGATGAACCTTGTTTTTATTATGACGGTTCTCATGGACATGGACAAAATTATTAATTTAATTAATTAATTTTATCTTAATAATATGATTAAATAATTAAATATTTTACTTAATATATTTAAAATGATAGTTTTAGTTACTGGTGGTACTGGTCTTGTTGGTTCTGCAATTAAATCTATTTCAACACAATATCCCGATTTTGATTTTGTTTTTTTATCAAGTAAAGATTGTGATTTAACCAATTGGGATCAAACTATTAATTATTTTATTAATTTAAAACCTGATTTTGTTATTCATTTAGCTGCTAATGTTGGTGGATTATTTAAAAATTTAAAATATAAAGTTGATATGTTAGAATCTAATTTATCTATCAATACTAATGTTTTAAAAGCTTCTCATAAAGTTAATGTTAAAAAATTAGTAGCATGTTTAAGCACTTGTATTTTTCCTGATAAAACTACCTATCCTATTAACGAAACTATGTTGCATTTAGGACCACCTCATTATTCTAATGACGCTTATGCATATTCAAAACGTATTTTAGAAATACAATGTAGTGCGTATAAAGAACAATATGATTGTAATTTTGTTTGTGTTATACCTACTAATATTTATGGACCTAATGATAATTTTAATTTAGAAGATGGTCATGTTATTCCATCATTAATTCATAAATGTTATTTAGCTAAATTGAATAATAAACCATTTGTAATTAGTGGATCTGGTAATCCATTAAGACAATTCATTTATTCTGAAGATTTAGCAAAATTAATATTATATGTATTAATCTCATATTTTGATCATACTAGTATTATTTTATCTATTGGTGAATCAGATGAAGTATCAATTGGTCAAATTGGTAGATTAATTGCAAAAAATTTTGATTACGAAAATATGATTGAATTTGATACTTCAAAACCCGATGGACAATTTAAAAAAACAGCAGATAATTCAAAATTAATTAGTTTATTTGGTAATTATGATTTTGTTAAAATAGATGAAGGTATTGAAAGAACAATTAATTGGTTTATTCAAAATTATAAAAATTGCAGAAAATAAAACAAATTTTAGTTTATATATAATATATTAAATGCCAGAAAAAATCTTAAGACTAGGAATGACAGAATGTAGTTTATTATTTATATATTGGTTGAATAAATATATAAATTTTTATGACATTAACACAACTAATACAAAAAATTTACTTGTCAAATGGTTATATACAACATCAGGTTATTATGATAAAACACAAATAGGTTCTTATTTTAATGTTATACATAAAGAAAAAGATCCTGAAATTTATTTAAAATATATGGAAACAATTTATTCCATAATTAAAAATTCAGATATATTTTCTTTTAGTCCTCATAAATGTTCTAATGAAAAATTATTGTCAGAATTTAGAGATTCGATTGGAGCCAAAAAAATTTGTTATATAAATCAAAATATTGTATTTGATTTTATCAAAAATAAAAAAATATTAATTATAAGTTCATTTGCTCCACTAATTAAAAGTCAGTTGGAAAATGGCAATTGTAAAAAAATTTATCATTTGACTCCAGATATTGTTAAAATAAGTATTTATAGATTTCCTTATACTTTTTTTAACTCTGGACCTGATAATAATATTTTTCAATCTAGTGAACGGTTTTTCAAAGATATTATTAATTCTGTTGATACATCTGAATTTGAGTCTGTTTTGATTAGTTGTGGAGCATATGGATGTTTGATAGCACAAAAATTCTTTGAATTAGATAAAAATGTTTGTGTGATTGGTGGTGATTTGCAAACATTTTTTGGTATACTAAATACTAGAACAAAAAATAATTTTGAAAAAAATGGTACTGAAATTAAAAATAAAGAATTCTGGATAACAAAAATTCCTGATGAATATAAACCTAAAGATTATATGAAAATTGAAAATGGATGTTATTGGTAATTAAATTTTTTTTTTGTACAAGTTACAGTTGCATTTGTATATTCAACTTCTTCATATTTTTTTTCTACTGATTTTTTTATTCCATAAAAATAAAGATCTTTTGTTTTTGAGTTATAATATGATGACCAAGTATCAAAACTATCATCTAGTTTTATAACATTATTTAAATCTTGAACTGTTAAATTTTTATAATAATCTTGCATATCTACTAATCCACCAATAGTACCTATACTATCATTTGGTGAAGTTCTTCGTGTACCATGTTCAGGTCTACCTGTTGATGCACATGTAAAGGTAAATAATCCTCCAGGTTTTAACATTTTATATATTTTATTTATTGATTGGGGATATTCTGGGTCATGTTCAAAACATTCAGTTGAAATTATAGTATCAAAATGTTCTGAACCAAATGGAAGATCTTTTGTTTTTGATACAATCGTTACATTTGATGATTCACAAACATCATTTCCGATATATTCTGAGTCTGTAAATAAAAATCTATTATTTCCATTTATATCTCCGGATCCAACATCTAAAACTTTAACGTTTATAAAAAAACTTGGATAACATTTTTTTACAAATTTCATAAATTCAACAACTTCGTCATGCATTTTTATTGTATTATATATATATAGATTTATTAAAAATTATTTATTTACCCACTAAATAAAAATTTTATATAACTTATTTATATAAAATATGCCTGATAAAACATGCCAAAAAGAAGATTGTCAAATTAAATGTGTCAAATTGGAATTTTCACAAAATAATCCCTCACAATATTTTGATGTTAACACTAAAAAATTTGGTGATAAAATATATTGCACTGCTAAAGCTGCTGGTAAAAAAGATATAAATTATTTTTCATCCAAATTTAAATTTTGTATTGATGCTACCAGTTGTAATCCTAGAATTAATAATATTCATATTACTGATGTAACACATATTGGTAAAACTAATATCCCAGTTGAAAAATGTGGTAAATATCATTATTATTATAATATTAATTGTCCTGATAGTTCATCATCATCATCTTGTTCTATAATCGATGATGAATTTGAACAAGTTATTTATGATTCTATTAAATCTATGTTACAAAATGCTTCTGTAACAAAATACGGTTGTTATATAAGAGTAACTTTAACCTTACCTGAAGCTATTGATTCTATGTGTATCAGTATTAAGATCGGTAGTAAATCTTATGATTCTTCATCTGATTCTTGTAAAAAAACTGAATCTACCCCTTGCAAAACTTCATCATCTAAATCATGTTCTTCCTCAAGTTCTTCAAGTTCTTCAAGTTCTTCGAGTTCTTCAAGTTCATCCAGCTCATCTGATTCATTTGATTCATCAAGTTCATCCAGTTCATCAAGTTCATGTGGTATGATGAAGAGAAAATTATTGAAATTATTAGCTTGGAGTGCAGTATTAGCTATTGTTATTTATATCCTTAAAAGATCCAATATACTTAACTTTGATTCATTCAAAAGAATTCTTTCTAAAGACGAAAAAAAACATGAAATTCAATACAAAGATACCAACTAAATTTTTTCAAATTAAATAAAAATTATTTAATATTAAATAATTTTCAAAATATTTAATCAACCTCTTCTAAATTTTCAGTATATTTCGGTGATTCTATTTTATCAAAACATATACTTCTTAACATTATTTCCGTGACTAAATAAGGATTTGCATTTCCACCAGGTCTTCTATCTTCTAGGTAACCGCATTTTTCCACAGCTACATTTATTGGGATTCTAATACTTTTACCACGATTTGAAATTCCCCATGAAAATTCACTTAATGCACTTGTTTCATGATTTCCCGATAATCTCTCTTCATTAAAATTACCATATACTTTGATATGATCTTTATGCGTTGATTCTAATTTCTTACATGCTTCTATTATATACTCTATTCCATCAGGATCACGCATTTTTTTAGTTGAAAAATTAGTATGTGCTCCTGTTCCATTCCAATTTCCCTTCTTTGGTTTTGGATGGAAGGTAACATCACAACCATAATCTTCAGTAACTCTTTGTAACACATATCTACTTATCCATAATTGATCAGAAATATCTAAAGGATTTAGTGGACCTAATTGATACTCCCATTGAGACGGTAAAACTTCTGCATTTGTCCCACATATTTTAAGACCCATTTTCATACATAATTCTAAATGTTTTAATGATATTTCTCTACCAAAACTTACTGATCCACCTGCTCCACAATAATATGGTCCTTGATTACCTCTACCTGGTTCATCTGCTTTCATCCATTTGTATAATTTAGGATTAGAAAGTTGTTTTGAATATGATCCATTTGGTAATATAACTGTTGTTGATTCGCAATTTTTTTCAACCAAAACGTATTCTTGTTCAATTCCAAATAGTGGTTCTTGATCAATACAATTTTTAAATGTATTTGTTAATTTAGGTCTATGATTTGTTTCATGTGGTTCCATATTTTTATTATAACATTCACATAATACAATACATGAGTCACACCAAGTAACAAAAGGATTTGGATAAATTTTTACAGGTACTAATATAATATCCGAATCAAATCCTTCAGCTTGACCAGTTGAAGATCCATCAAAATTCCATATGGGAATATTTATTTTTTTTAATTTCTTTTCTTTATTTTCTTCATCATCCATTGCTTCAAATTCAATTTGTGAATCTGATAAATCAATTATCCTTAGTTTACTTCTAGTTGTATCAAAACCATCAATCCATACATACTCTACACAAAGTTTATGCATTTTATATTGAATATATATTTCTATTTATTTAAATTTTATATTTAATATTTAATATTTAATATTTTATTTTTCTTCTAATTTTATTTTTTTTAATTTTTTAATATTTTCTAAAACTTTTTCATTTAATCCATTTATTGAAATGATAGTTACTTTAACATAAGTAACTTTTGTATTGTAATCAAATGTTTTATATAAATTATCAATAAATATTGGGCTAGTTGAACATTGTCCTATTTGTTTTATCTTGTTAATTATTGAATATAATTTTTTTATATCTTTAATTGTGTCTTTTCTATTTTTAAATGATACAAATAATTTTATCATTGTTGGATTTATTTTTATTTCATTCCATTTATTATTTTTTGTTATCCATATCATATTATTATTACCCATTCTATAAATTGAATCTGGATACCATGTTGCACTTATTTGAGGTCCTTGTCTTTGTTCTTTTTTTAATTTCATTTGAGATATTATTTTTTTTATTCTTTGTGCATTTTTTTTATTTATCAATGGACTCTGATACATATATTCGTTACCATCTTTAATTAATTGTTCAAAATCAAACATTTGAGCCCAATACTTTTCTACTTCACCATAATTAATATGATATAAACAAGGTGGATGTGAATAGCTAATTCGTCTTCCACCATATATTTTTAAAAAAGGTATCATACTATAAATAAGTTTTATCCCATATTCTTTTTCAATAAATTTCCAACAAGCTGTATGTAAGGATGATCCCAAAATTTTAGAATAATCTGATATATTATCTTCTTGAAAGTAACCATACAATTCAAATTCTAAACTCCCGTCTTTAATTTTAAATCCAGCATAACAATCATGATTAATACAATTTGATATTACTTTATCATCTAATGTTAAAAAAGTACAATCATCTAACCATTTTGTTTCTTTACTTTTTCCTTGTTCTTCCATAAACCAATTTGTATATGGCATACCACAAATTATACAAAATACATCTGCACAACCCATTATTAACTTATATAATAATTTTATATAATTATTTAATTGTCAATAATTAAATTACAATAAAAAACTTTAATAAGCACAACTTGTTGAAATTTTTTATATATGATATTTAAGTTAATTATGAATGATAATAATAAAGATTTTATAAAAACAATAGATTCTTTTTGGGAAAATGATGTATGGGTTTCGGATCTTAACTATATTATTGATCAAAAAATTATTCAAGTCATAAAAAATATTAATGATCTTAAAAAAAAAGAATCTGGTGGTACTATTTTTAATATAGATAATTTATATAATCTTCAAATTGATGACACTAAACATATTACTAAAGAAATTAATAAAATTAAAAAAGAAAATTTAAATTATTTTAAAAAGCATGCTGAATGTTTTATACAATATCATTGTATTTTAAACAAATTAAATAATAATTCCGAATATAATAATTTAGTTTATTTAAATGATTCCAATAAATCCTCTGGTAATTTATCTGATACCGATAATTACTCGGTTACATCGTCTAATATTAATTCGGATAATTCAATTAAAAGTATTTTGGATAATAATTCATCAATTAATATATCTAATGATGAAATAATATTAAAAAATATAATTAAAAAAGTTGATGGGTTTGTTAAAAAAATTAATATTGATGAAAGTAGTAAAGATAAAATTAAATCAAAATTAATCTTTAATATTGAAAAAAACTCTTCACAAATTATTAATATTTATAAAAGTGAAACTCCAATTATATTAGTAGATTGTGAAAATATTTTAAAGGCTTTTTCTACTCAAAATATATTAAAAACAATGATATCAAAAGAAGAATATAAAAAATATTTTAAAATATGGAATTATGGAATATTTGAGGGTCCTAATTTTAATGATAAAAGTGAATTATCAAATTTTACTTCTTTTACACTACATGAATATTCAAATAAAACAAAGTATATTGAACCATTTACATCTTTATCTATACCTATTGAAAAAAAAATATATTTTATTAAAAAAATATTTGAAAATTATTTTTCTGAAAATAATTATACAATTGTATTTATATTTAATAATAAAAATTCTGATGAAGTAAATCAATTAGACAATAATTTTATAATTTTAACAATAAATTATCAATCTAACGATATAAGAGAACAAGATGATCATTTATTAATTTTTTTATATGAATTAATGATTAATAATAATGCAATTTTGCTTTCAAATGATAAATTTAAATTTTATAAAGGTAAGATTATTAATAAAATATTTAAAATCCAATATAATTTTATATTATCTGAATTTGATAATCAAAAAAATTTAACAAAATTAATTAATTTCGTAATTGCTGATTTAAATGAAGATGATGTTATTTTGTATAAAAATTGCTTAATAAAACTACCAATTAATAATTTTCCTTTAATAACTGAAAATGAAATTAATAAAATTGTTAAAAATAATATTGAGCCAGACGAATCATTTTGTTTTTTATTAAAATTATTTTTAGACTATCAAACAAAACAAGATATATCAAATACATACCCAAATATTGATAAAAAAATTAACGTAATTATCGAAAACTTATATAAATCATCAAATAAAATTAACAAGATCTATGATAAATTATTTAATTTGGTTCAAAACAAAACTAAAAAAGAAGTTTTTAAAATAATTTTAGATGAAAAAAAAATAATTGATCAGGAATCTTTACATGCATATAAAGATAGTCTCAAAAAATATTATAAATTAATAGACTGTTATTTAATTATTAGATGTATTAAAAAACATTATTATAATGAAAATTTTATTATACAAATAGTTAAATTATTTGGTCAATTAATATATTTTTTTGATCAAATTGATAAAAATATTTATAAAATACGTAAATTATCTACTGGGAATAATGAACAAAATAAAATTTTTCTCAAATTAAATTCTACATATCTTTATATTAAAAAAATTGGATTTTTTAGAAAAAACTTTTAATTTTATTTATTATTCAATTTTGAATAAATTATAAAACATTATTCAATTTTGTTTATTTATTATAAGATTAGAAATAATAATTATGCTTTATAATTTAGGTAGTTTATATAACACATTTTCATATAATATTTACTCTGGATATAATTATTTTTGTAATTTATCTAATAGTGGTATTAGGTATCTAAAAACATTTATGGTAATCTGGTTTATTTATCCTATTTTTTCAGGTTTTCTATATCAATTAGGAATTGGATTTAAAATCGATATTAAAGGTAATATTTTATTTATACCAATTGACTATAAATTTAAAATTGGTTATATCAAACATAAAATTAATGATTCAACCGATAAATAAAATTAAAATCATTAAATATAATCAAAATCTACGATATTATTTTCAATCAAATATATACATTTGTTATAAGTATCAATTGTATTTGTATTACAAACTAATGGTCTATATATATCATAATCTAATTCTAATAACATTTTTATTATAAACTCTTTAACTTGATAAAATTCAGTGTTTATTCTTGTTAGTTTTTTAATAAAATCAAAATCAATTATATCATCTTGACACCATATTGAACTTAAATAAATTACTGATAACCCAATCATCTCAAATTCTTCTAATGGAAAATCAATATCAAAATTATTTATCAAATTATTTTTTTTTATTAATTTTGAAAAATATCTATCTAATAAATTAATTTGTAATGGTATTACGTCAACATAAGTTAATTTATAGGATAATTCAATTACCTTTTTGTAAAATTCTCTTCTAAAATAAAAAAATGAATCTGTTAAATAATTTTGATATGATTTGTCATAAATTATTTTAACATCAGGTAAAGTTTCACCTATTAATTCATAATATATTTCTTGGATTGATCCTATACGTAAATCAGGATTTATATATAACATTTTTTGAATAGTATTCACCCATAATAAAATATTTTTAGAAAAATTAGAATTCAAATCTATTTTTTCTTTTTCTAGTTGATTTTTAATCATCCAAATTATATCTATTTTTTCTATTTTTTGATAGTATTCGTAAAATTTTTTGTCACAATCAAATTCATTTAAGGTACTTGATTTAAAATCATAATATTTTTTTAACATTGGGTTGTAACCTAATAGTATTTCTGCAAAAACTATTCCTAAACTCCATATATCATTTTTAAAGTTAGAAACAAAATTATATTTTGGATCAAATTCTATTTGCAATTCTTCTGGTGATCTATTTGTTATTGTACATGTTCTTAAATATGCAAAAGTACCTGATGGTTTAATTCCACCATAGTCCACTAATACATATTCGTTAATTTTTGATACACCGCTTGTTTTATCTATTTTAACTAGAATGTTTGAAGTTTTTATATCACCATGTAATAGCCCATTTGAATGAAAATTATTTAGTCCTGTCAAAAGTTGTGAGGCAATAGTTAAAAAATCTTTTCTAAAATATTTTTTATTTGAATTAATAATAATTTTTGATAAATTAGTATCGTATTTTTTCATATGATTAAAAATATTATAACCATTTGGTTCATTAATCCATTTAAAATCATCATATATTTTACTATGAAATCTAAAATCTTTTAATTCTTCATATGTTATATAATATATTTGTTCAGATTGTATTATATTTGAATGATTTTTATTACTATTTTTAAAATAATTTGATAATATTAATTCTACCAAATTATTTCTTTCAATTGAGTCTGATAATGTTTTATTTTGTGATACAGATAAATTCGTTATTTTATATAATAAATCATCTTTATCATACACAACTATTCCAAAAGAACCAGAATCTTTATAAAAAAATATATTTGGTATATATATATTATGTTTGGGTATTGATATTATTCTTGATTCCATCTATTATTGTTATAGATAAATATAATTTATTGAGTGGATTTGTCAACCAATTTCTACTTCTAATACCTTGTTAAATTCTTCAATTGTTCTTTCAATATTATTTATTTTTAACAAATCATATCTGTCATCAATTAAATTAAAATTTAAAATATTCATTACATTTCTAATCCATCCAAATATTGAATAAATTTTACTTCCATCCCAATTATTTGTCCAATTATGAGTATTTAAATGATTTATCAAATTATCTAATAATATTTGTTCTCTATAAATTAATGATACAGATATTATAAATATTGATGACATCAAATAAGCTGACGTTTCTTGATGATTTTCAGGTACAGTTATCATATTGATTATATTCCAATCATAAGTATTAATCGACTTTACTAAATATTTATCAATTAAATCACACATCATAACTATTACATGATCAAATTTTGTAGCTCTTAAAAAGTCAAATATCTTTGGATAATAAATTCTTCTGTAATTGTTTAACATTAACTTATAATGTTTAATTGATAAACTATAGCTTATCGTATCCAAATATTCTGTTTTCTCAGGGTTTTTTATTTCTTCACTAAATAATTCACGATAAATTTCTCCTATATTTTGATATCGTTCATATGGATTTATACTTAGCATTTTTTGTATTACTCTAAATAATTTTGTGTTATTTTCAGATCTTAAATGTCTTGGAATAAATTCATTTATTTCAAATCTTGGAATACTTTTATAATAATCATTTATTTGACTTTCAATTAATGTATTTACTCTATCTATATTACCACTTTTGTGTGTTATCATTAATTTACTATAAAGACTATTAATAGGATTATATCCAATCAATAATTCTAACATTATCATACCAACTGACCAAATTTCATAACTTGGTTTTGTTATAAAATACTTATTTAATGATAATCTTAATTCGTATTCAGATAAATCTGAACAACTTAATTTATCAATAACATCAAATTCATAAGATAGATCTTCTGGAGGTCTATATGATACAGTATATGTTCTTTCAAATTTATTAGATCCAATCGGTTTTATTCCTCCAAAATCTATAATTTTACAATTTGTGTCTTTTAAAATCATATTCGGTGTTTTTAAATCACCATGAAAATATCCACTTGAATGAATTAAATTTACTCCTAATAATATCTGTCTTACTATTTCATAATAATTATCCAACACAAATTTTATTTTTCTTCCAAGATAACATTCTAAATTCTTTTTATAATTTGGCATTTTATTTATTATTATGTAATTTTCATCTGATATTATCAGATTTTGTTCTAATGCTTTTATTATTTTTGTATCTAACTCATATATTGATTTAAATTCACCTAATGTCATTATTTCTGTTATTTCATTTTGAACTGGAAAATAATTTTCACTTGATATAGTGTAATATTTATTTTTGTAATTATTTAAAAATACACATTCAATTAAATTATTTATACATAATTCTGTTCCATCATATAGCACTGTTATCTTATAAATATAGTCTTTATTTCTATTATCAATAACAATTACACCATGTGATCCCATCGAAACAAAATCTAACTTTATTTTTTCCTCTTCCAAATATATTAAATCCAATTCTCCTTCCATCATATATTGTGTCATATGATCTAAAAATTTTATAGTCGATCCCATATATGATTTTTCTGATCCTGTATTTGATTGTGTATTTAATTCTGTATTTGATTGTGTATTAGATTCTGAAATTGATTCTATAATAGGTTCTGTTATGGATTCTGTTATAGGTTCCGAATTAAATTTTTGACCTGTTTTAATTATTTTTTTATTACCAAAAGGTACTAGATTATGTACTGTGTTTAATGTTATTAATGACATTTCCACTATATAGTTATAAATCGATATTTTTCTAATTATATGATTATTAAAAGATTATAATAATCAATTTTTTATATAAAAAATTATAATTACTTAACAATATTTCTCATAATAGTTTGCAAGAGGAATAATATGTCCTTTGTAAAAACTATTTGATATTTCTAATTTAATCATATCTATTTCTTCAATAGTATTTTTTATCACAATATATTCTAAATACAACTTTGTACTTTTTTGCCCAGGTCTATCTAATCTACCTTTTATCTGTGGTAATTTATCAGGTTCTGGTGGTTTCATCATGATAGTATCATATTTTACCAAATTATTTATACCATAGGTTCCTTTATGTTTTGATATAATACAAACATCTTTTTCAATATCAGGATAAAAACCCCATTTCAACTTATTTTTATCCACATACTCTTGAAATATTTCAAATTGACTTTCTGATTCTACATATACCAAAACTTTTCTTCCTGATTTTAACATCAAATCTATCTTATCTTTAACCAAATCTTCATATTTTATTTTGTTATTTAAATATTTCTTTAACTTTATATATGACTCAAATTTATCTTGAACTTTATTAGATTCATATTCCAAATAAAACTTTTTATCTAATTCTATCTTATGTACAGTTGTTTCCCATTTAATTCTATTTGTTTTAATATTTGCACCAATTGCTGTATTTAATATTGTGTCTAAATATTCAGATTTTGTTGGTAATCCTGTACATAACATTTTTAACATGAAAAACAATTTATCAAATCTTGTTCTGAAAAATGTTGCTGATAACATTAATACACCATATTTTGCTCTTACTATTTGTTCAAAAGCTTTTATTGTCCATTTACTATCTTTATTTTGTACCGTTAAACATTCATCAATTACTACCCAATTTATTGGCTCATTTAATTGATGATCACGATTTCTTCCCATCGTACTTAACCATATTGTAGGTATTTTTTTCAAATCAATTGATAATTTGGTAGCAATTGTTTTTATCCATGAACCATCCGATTCCTGTTTTTTACAAATTGTGTTAATACAATGAGCTTTAATTTCATCCTCCCATACTGAATATAAATTTGTATTTGGGACTAAAACTAAATAGTTTGATCCTGGTGTTAAATTATTTAAAAATTCAATACAAGATAACGCTGTTAAAGTTTTTCCTGAACCCACTTCACTTGCATCACCAAAACCTCTTTGATTAAATTTTAATACATTATTTATTACCATATCTCTCACCTTTATTTGATGTTCCCATAATTGGGTTTTAATCATTTTTATTTGACTATTAACATTAGAATTATCCGATTCAATTTCTATTTTTTTATTTTGTTTTGAATTAAATTCCAATTGGTAACCCATACTTTCTAACCAATGTCTAAATATTTTGGATTTTGTATCAATTATAAATTTATATTCATTCACTCTTGTAAAACATCCATATAAGACTGAAAATATATTGAACAATCTTAAAATATATCCTTCATAAACAGAATCAACTGAATCTCCATTTGCTTTACCTAATCTATCTATACATCCTATAATTAATGTTACTCTTTCTTGTTTATCTTCCAACGAAGTTAATACTCGTGATAACAATATTTGTTTTATATGTGTTGGTATTTTTTCCATCAAATCACTTTGTATGTATGTGTTTTGGTTGACTTGTAAATTTATTATTGATTTGTACTCTATAAAACTTGATATCTGATCTAAATTACATGTGATCAAATTATCAAGTGTTTTGTATAATATATTATTAATATTTAATTTAATCGAATACATAGGTTTGTCTTTAATTAAATCATATGTACTATCCAGATACTCTATTTGATAATTTTGTTTTATCTTTATTGTTGAAACATTATTTATCATAATTATTTTTTCATTTGACTTATCGTAATATATATTTATTTTAAAAACTATATTATCAATAATTGGTTTGTAATTTGGCAAATAAGTTAAATAATTATTAAATATAGCTTCATATTGTTCATCTTCACTATCGATTATTTCTTCTTTTAATTTAAATTTTATTTGATCATTTGTATATATTGGTTGAATTTTCTTACCCTTATACCAATAATTATTTTTGAATTGGGATGATAATATAACTTGACATATTTGATTTTTAGTTATTATGTGTTTTAATTGATTGATCTGTTGTTTATTTTTATTTAATATATCAAATGCAATTTCATTATTTATTGTTAAATTAATTAGTCTACTTAAATTATCTTTTAATCTTAAATCTAACGTTTCTAAATCAAATAATTCATAATTGATTGTATTATCTTGACAATTTTTATATTTAGAATTATTCAATTCATTAATCATAGTATCAATTTTATTGTTAAACCAAGTAAATTGAATCAAATATAGTAAATCATTTAGTTTATGATAATTAAACTTTTCATGTTTTCTAATATTATATTTAGAACTACAATCCCAAATTAAACCTGAACAAGTTTCCAAATCAACTGTTTCTAATTTTGACTTTTTAAATCCAAATAATGAATTTTGTAATTGAACTATCATTAAAGGATTTGTATGTAAATCTATACTTGCGTAATAACAATATTTTTGAGATATTTTTTCTACATTATCTAAATCTAATATATTGGTTTTAATATTATCTAAATTAATTAATTTGGGTTTTGATTTAATCCAAGTTAATAAATATCTAATCATTTTTTTATCTCCTCGCATTCCTGGCATTATTTTATTTGCTATTCCTAAACATAATTCAAATCTTGATTTAATATCTGATAAGTTTGTAGTATCTTCTTTAAATTTTTGAAAATCTACAAATGTTTTGACATATAGTAATTTTTTTCCAAGTTCAACTAATTTATTTGTTAAATTTTTTGATAGTGTAAATTTTGGATATTTACTAAAAATATATGAATAAAATATTAAATCACAAATATCCAAGTGTATATCCGACTCATATATTTGTATATCTTCTATCACACAAATAAAATATCTCCAAAATAATTGTCTAGAACCACTTACTAACTGATATTGAAGTTCTGGATTATTATATGGTTTTGCCAATGACAATTTTTCTATCGCATTTTTTAAATTTGTAAACATGTCTGGTCCCCTTCTAAATGATTTTTGCATTAGAGAAACATTAAAACCTATCGAATTAGATTCCAGTTCTTTATTAACTTGATTAAAAGTATCATTTTGAGAAAATAATACATATATAGGCTTTTCAAAACAATCAATTGTTACATAATTTTCTAACTCGTTTATTGTGTTTATTATATTTTTGATATTGGTTAAAGTCAAATTAATAAATTTTCCAGTTTTTTTATCTTGGAACCAAACATTACCATTTGATCCAGAAGTCACCCAATCTAACTTTAGTTCTGATGTATTCAATAATTCATCTTCTTTAAAATACATCATACAATAATTTGCTAAATATGTTACAGGTGGTTTATTTATTCTCGCTTCCAACATATCTATTGATCTATGGAATGATTCTGCATTGTCAAAAACTTTTCCAATCCATTCTTCTGGTAATAATTCACCACATGATATAACTTTTATTGATACAGGAATTAAGCTATGAATTTCTGTTCCAATTCTTTTTTTTAAATTTATCAGATTTAAATCTTTTTCTATTTGTGAAATAATATTTGGATAATCTGAAAATATTGGTTTTGAATTATTTAAAATTAAAAATTGATCAACAATATATCTAAAAATTTCGTTTGAATATTTTTGATACAACTCAATTAAACCATATTTTTCTATCAAAAACATATTATTTGTGTAATTAGATTCGATATTTAAATATAACAAATGTACAACACCATCTAAAAATAAAGGATAAACTTTGTCTTGTAATTCAATTACTATTCCATTATATTCTCCATTTCTATCTACAAATAATTTGGTTCCTTTATTTCCACCAAGATTTGCCAAATTTTGTAATATTTTTTTTCCATCATACCTTGTTTTTGAATTTTCCTTAAATAACTCTGTTTGAATTAAAAATTTGTCGGTCATAAACAAGCCTTTATAATATGATAAGTAATTTTAATTTTTAAAGTCAATTTTTATCAATATATAATATATATAAACATATAAATGGGTTTAGAATACGAAGTAAAATTTCTTGATGTTGATGTACCTGCTGTTAAAAAAACATTAGAAAAAATTGGCGGTAAACAAGTTCATCCTAGAATAATGTTCAGAAGAACTATTTTTGGAAGGTGTGATGATAAAGTTAGAGGTTATTCTAGAGTAAGAGACGAGGGTAAAGAGGTTACTATGACTTCTAAAATATTTACTGATCCAAAATTCCCTGAAGAACATGAAGTTACTATTAAACAAGACTATAAAACTGGTGTTAATTTTATGAAAAGTTTAGGTTTACAAGTTAAAGCTGTTCAAGAATCTTACAGAGAAAAATGGTCTCATCCATTAGCTAATGAAGTAACTTTCGATGATTTACCTGGTTTACCTACCTATATGGAAGTTGAATGTGCCTCTGAAGAAAATCTTAACAAATTAATTGATATATTGGGTCTTGACAAAAGTAAAATGAGATATGGTGTTTATGATGCTACTTATGAAGAATATTATGGAATTCCTAGAGATGATCTTAATAATAATACTCCTAGTCTTACATTTGCTGGTATCCTTCATGAAATTAAACCAACTAAAAATATGGATTTACTTAAAAAAATTTATAAATCTTATGGATTATCTAGAGTTTCTAGATCTTCAAATAAATCTGGTAAAAAATCATCTAAAAAAAATTCTAAGAAAACATCCAAAAAAATATCAAAGACATCTAAAATCAAAGGATCTCGTAAATTAAAAGGTGGATCTAAAAAGACTTTAAAAAAAACTTCTAAAAGAAAATCTAAAAAATCTTTAAAAAAAACTGTTAAAAAATATTCAAAAAAAACTTCTAAAAAATAAATAAAATTTTTCATTAAAAAGAATATAGGAATATAAATTAAACAAAATTATTTTTGTTATTTTTTTATAAAAAAATATAGAAAAATTTATTAAAAAATATTATTTTTAATAAATTTTTGTTGGAAGGTTAAACACAAAAATTATATTTTTTTTATTAAAATATTTTTTTTAATATAAAAATATTATTTTCTATTTAAAATATATATAAAATGTCTACTAATCCGGAAGAAGTTGCTAATCCTGAATTAATGCCTACTGTTGAAACCCCTGAACTTGTAGGTGGTAAGAGAAGAAGAGCTGCTAAGAAATCATCAAAGAAAACCTCTAAAAAGGGTTCTAAATCCATGAAAGGTGGTAAAAGACGCTCTAAAAAAGCCTCTAAAAAGACCTCTAAGAAATCATCTAAAAAGGGTTCCAAAAAGGGCTCTATGAAAGGTGGTAAAAGACGTTCAAAGAAAGCCTCTAAGAAATCATCCAAAAAGGCTTCCAAAAAGGCTTCCAAAAAACGTTCCATGAAAGGTGGTGATGCTGAAGCTCAAGAAGGTGGTAAAAGAAGAAGAGCTGCTAAAAAATCATCTAAAAAAACCTCCAAAAAGGGATCAAAAAAGGGATCAATGAAAGGTGGTGCTGAAGAAGTTCAAGAAGGTGGTAAAAGAAGAAAAGCTTCCAAAAAAGCCTCTAAAAAGGGTTCTAAAAAGGGCTCTAAAAAGGGCTCTATGAAAGGTGGTAAAAAACGTTCTAAGAAAGCCTCCAAAAAAGCCTCTAAAAAGGGTTCTAAAAAAGGATCTAAAAGAGGAGGTTCCTTAAAGGGTGGTGATGAAACTCAAGAAGGTGGTAAAAAGAGACGTAGCAAGAAAGCCTCAAAGAAAACCTCTAAAAAGGGTTCCAAAAAGGCTTCTAAATCCATGAAAGGTGGTAAAAGACGTTCTAAGAAAACCTCCAAAAAGGCATCAAAGAAAACCTCTAAAAAAGGATCTAAAAAAGGATCAATGAAAGGTGGTGATGCTGAAGTCCAAGAAGGTGGTAAAAAGAGACGTAGCAAGAAAGCCTCAAAAAAGACTTCTAAAAAAGGTTCCAAAAAGGCTTCTAAATCCATGAAAGGTGGTAAAAGACGTTCTAAGAAAGGTTCCAAAAAAACCTCTAAAAAGGGTTCTAAAAAAGGTTCTAAATCAATGAAAGGTGGTAAAAGACGTTCTAAGAAAGGTTCCAAAAAGGGTTCTAAAAAAACCTCTAAAAAATAAATTAATCAACCAATCTAATTAAATATAATCAAATTTAATAAAATTAAATTAATTTATTTTATATTTACATCCAAATAATTTTTTATATTATAGAATTTTAATATAAAAATTAACTTTTTAAATGAGTCTGATAATAATTTTACTTATGATCCTAATAGTTTTAATTTTAACTGATAAAACTTATTTGAATAATATTACAAATATATTAGAAAACTTTGGTGGATACCAAATGTTCCAACAATTTGTTCCATTTAACACTTATAAATTCCCAACAACTGGATGGTTTTGGAATTCTGTTCCTACTTTTAATGGTTATACTGATTTGCCTTGGAATAATATGCAATTGGGTACTACCCACAACATGTCTTATGATATAAGAGGGGATCCTTTAGTTATTCCCAGAACTACTATTTCTCCTTGGAATAATCCAGAAGTTTATCCAATATATAATAATGCTGGTGGTGTTCTTTATTAATATATTTAATATATTTTACATATTAAACATATTTTGTTGTTAAAAAAATCCAAGTGAAAAAATTAAATTTTTGTTTATATGAGTATTATACATATAACTAATTTCTCTAGTATTAAAATTTTCACATACAAAACAATTGGTTGTACTATTATAAAATACTGGATTTAAATTTTCTAACATTGAATTTAAAATAGTATAGTTTTTACTTTTTAAAATTATTTGATTAAAATTTATTTGTTTCTCATTAAGCATTTGAATAAATTTACGACCGTTATTGATATCAATATCTGGTAAAATCCATACTAATTTATTTATTTTTTTTGGCATTGATATTATATCATAATCACCTTTAATTTCTATTGAATCAATATAATTAATGTATTGTAAATCTAATACATAATTAGAAACATATGATATCAATTCTACATATTTTACTTTATTTGGAAATATCATATTTTGTTCCAAACAATATAAATGAAATCTGAAAAAACCATTATATAATTCTGTTAAATCAATTATACCATAATACTTTATATTTTTTAAAAGTAATTTTGGCCAATCAATATAATTTCTTGAAACTAATGATATAATTTGATCTAGATTTTGTACATTCACAAAATGTTCTCCTTTAATATAATTTTTTACATTAGATACAGAAATATCTAAACTAGTAATTTTATATTGTTTACTATAATTTAATATATATTCAGGTATTGTAAAATCAGTAACATATGGTATCTCAATATTTAGTCCTCTTGAAAAACAAAGATCAAGTAACATAATATTGTAAAATAAATTCTCTCTATACTTTAGAATTTTATTCTCAATATCTAATAATTGAGTATATAATTGTGAAACTTGGGTATCAACAATATAAGTGATCTTTTCTTTTTTACCATTTTTTATTTTTTTTAAAATATTTAATATTTCAAATTTGAAAATAATAAACTTTTCATAATTATTGGGTCTATTATTTTCCAAACTATAATCTAAAAAATTATATTCCTGTGTCATTTTTTTTATTAAATCATTTAATTGATCCAAAATTAAATCATTACTATATAATTCAATTGCTTCCAATATTTCTTTATTAATATTAGATGGAAAATCTGTATTGGTTATTGGATTAATTAATTTGTTGGTTTTATTCATCAAATACAAACTTTCAATCGATAAATAACTTGTGGATTCTCCATGAGATATCTTTAATACTTTGGATGAATTTATTGGTTCCCATGTTATTAAATCTTTTAATTCTGAATTTTCAGGTTTATCAATTATTTCATACATCATGATTTAGTATAATAGTTTATATATATTAAATATAAAAATCATTTTTTTTATATTTCTGACATTATGTTTTTTTATATTATTAAATATATAGGATAGAATTTTAATGATAGAAAGTTTATTAAAACAACATTATGCACTAGATAATATTCAACTTAAAGATAAATTAATTCAAAGTGGTGGTGGTAATTCATATTATAATTATATAAATTTGATTATAGGAATAGTTTTAATAGTGATTGGTTATTTAGTAGCTAATTCTAATTATTATACTGAGAAGACTACAGGATTGATAAAAGAAATAGAATCAAATGGATATAATAAAACAGTTTTAGTTAATTATAAAGTAAAAGATCAAGAATTTTCAAGATACCTGGTTACACCAATTGATTCGGAATACAAACCTAACTCTCAAATTGATATAATTTATGATATATATAATCCTAATTTAATTAGAATAAATACAATTAATACAAAAATAATTGGGTCTGTGTTAGTTTTAATTGGAATTTATATGGTGATAATAAATTAAAATTAATATAATTTTTATATCCAATTATAATAGAAATGGTTTTAGATAATATGAAGGTAAAATATTTTAATGATATAACTAGTTTAACTGATTTAACTAGTCTAAGTGATTTTAATGATATAGATATTAATCAAATAGTTAAAATTGATAATATAAGAGGATCATCATTAGTTAATTTCTGTGAACCAGATTTACATCACATGATGGTATCAGAATGGTACAATACATATAGTTCTCTTATAATAAGTTTATTTGGATTAATAGGTTTGTATTATTTATATAAAAATGATGAATTATTAGATATACTTAAAAAAAATAATGATATTGAAATTGATAAAAAATATTTAAGAGAATCGAAATTAAATAGATTTGTTTTGTATACCCAACTATTTTTAATTGGATTAGGTTCAGCTTATTTTCATTCTAATACTAGTCAATTTGGTCATTGGATAGACATAATATTAATTAGTAATATACTAATAACATCAGAAATGTATTTAGATAATATTATATATGGAAAAAAGAAAATTTTGGTTGCGGGATTTTTTTTATTGATACATTTGATAAGTTCCTTATGTATACCATCTATTCATATATTTTTCCAGTATTCTATAGGTTTTTTATTAGTTAAAAAAATTAATTTTTCTATGAAAAGTTTAAAAAATAAAAGTGAAAACAATTATGATATTACACAATTATATCATAAAGTTGAAAAAAAATATTTTCAAATTAAAATTTGTTTTGGTCTAGCTGTTATAGTTTGGTTAATCGATTATTTTTCATGTAGTTTAATTTATCCTTATCATATCCATTGGATTTTTCATATATTGATTGGATATACAGGTTATCAAACTATTGATATTAGTAAATACTTTTGGTTAACTAAATATCAAGAAATCAATGAAAATCGAGTATAAATAAATAATATGCTATATAATTTTTATTATTTGGATCCTCATTATTTTTTCTAAATTCAACTAAATTTTTTAATTCTGATTTTTTATCAGAACTATTAGTATCATCTGAATTTGTTGAATTATCTGAATTATCTGAATTTTTATCACCAAAAAATGGTGTAACATAATACTTTAATATAAATGGTTTTTTACTTAATTGTGCAGACAATGCGATATATATATCTAATTGGGTTTCATTTAAGATTTTAATCTTTGAATTAATCAAAGTTGATTTTAATAAATATTCTTTTTCACCATCTAATGTTAAAGCATATTTTAATATTTCTGATGATATAAATCTATGATTATTTCTTACTGTTGGTAAAGACCAAGCCCATTTCCATATATTAGTATTAGGAACATAAATTGATAACAATTCAAAAGCAGATTCAAAAATTTTTTTTTTATTTGAATCATAAAAAGTTATTTTATCGGTAATATTTTTATTATTTGTAAATTGAACATATTCAATTTTATTTATTATTTCCAAAACCTTTGGTTGATATCTATCATAATATTCCAAAGAATTTTTTATTAATTCAAATTCTTTTTCAAACGATGCCATATATTATTTGTTATAATATAATATTATATATTTATTCTTCATTTTTTTTGGATTCCTTTAATATATTCTTAACATTTAATAAATTTAATTTATCAAATGACGATTTTTCTATATCTTCTTTTACTTTTTTTTCAAATTCTCTCTTCTTTTTATTTTCTGCAGATATATAAATTATTGGAGGAAATCCACCTAAATTTAATTTAGTACCTTTCTCTGTCATTATTCTTCTATTTATATATTATATATTTAAAAAATATTAAATATATTATAAATTAAAACTCTATTATTAACTTCTTTTTATCTGTATTTATTTGTAATTTTGTTTCGGATGTTCCATTTAATTGGTTATTTTTATCAGATAAATTTAACTGTTCTTTTTTATCTTTATCATCATTTATTTGTTCGTTAATATATTCTACAGGTTTATTATATGAATATTTTACCATGTGATTTATATTACAACACTTTCCTTTATTTTCACAAGAAAATTTTATATATTCATCATTTGATATATCACCTAAATAGTTTAAATATAATAATCTATGTAAAGCTATTTTTTTCTTGTTAAAATAGAAATTTATATAAGTTCCTTTACTTTGATTCTTTTCGTTTGTTACATATCCTGTCCATAATGAACATTTTTCTTTATCAAATATTGAAGAACTTAAAAATTTACTTATTCTTTTCACATCATTGTATGATAATTTTTTTGTTGAACATACATTTTTTAATTGTCTTGTTAATAATTCTCTTATTTTATTATTATTGTTATTTTCATCTGATGAACTTTTATTATCTAGTTGTTCTATATTAGTTACTGTATTAACCACTTGGTTTTCCAAATTATTTGTTAAATTTATTTCTGATTTTTTTACATTAACTTTATTTTTGTCTGTATCATTATCAGGTTTAACTGGAATGATATCAGAAACAATCTTTTTTTTTCTACCTCTCTTTTTTTTAACTATTTGATCTGGTTGATCAGTTATTTTTTCAAAAATATTGTTATTATTTATATGATTAATATTATCTTGGTTACTTGTATTTTGTTTGTTTATAACCTTTGTCAATTTATTTTTTTTATTTATCTTATCCATTATTAAGTTAAATTAACTTTAGAAAATTAAACTTGAATTACGTTTAATTTTATTAAAAATATTCTATATTTAATTATTTTAATTAGTAATTAACTAAAAAAAAATTTTTATTGGTGAAAGTCACCACCAATTATTTGTTTTCTTTCCAATAAATTACTTCAATTAAGCTTGGGTATTGATTCTTTTCACCAATATCCAAATTGATTGTTATAAATTCAGGATTAGTATATTTTGAATCGACTTTATTTTCTATATCTTTAATAGAATTACCTATATAATATTTATTATTACCATTTATCATCATTATTATTGGTATCCCATGTATTTGTTGTAAAATAAATAACTCAAATAATCCTAAGTTACTTTCCATATTGTTTTTCATTAACTTTACAATATATGAATTAACTACTAATCTAGCATTATCCTCTGGAGTTAAGAATAATATAGGATTATTAATTATATTTTTGGTTTTTTCATCTATTTCTGTTAAAAATTTAATATTATCAGGAATATTTAACCAATCCACAATTAATGACCTAAACAAGTTTATACATTCATTTTGTAAATCAGAATAATAACCTAAATTTCTTGTATCTAATGTATATAATTCATGTTTAATCCAATAATAACCATTTGTATATGCTCTTAAAAGTGAATAGTTAAATGGTATTACGTTTTGAACATATGCATCTTTTATATCTTTCAAAGGATTTTCTAACAATAATGTTTGTAAATCTATTTCACTCTTTCTGCTCAAGTGTCTTCTACCAATTTTAGGAACATGTTCTTTACCAAATATATCTGTTAAAATCTTTTGTAAATTAGTATTAGTACTTTTAATAATTCTTTGACCTGGTTTTTCAGTAAAATTATTATGATCTACTATATCTGAAACAAAATATTTCTTTTCTTTTAATAATTCATATGCTTTAACATCTTGTTCAACCAATTCTATCGACATCTTTTTAATAAATTCTAATAAATTGTTTTCTGTTAATGCAAATGAACACTTTGATTTTCCTGATACAGTACTTCCTAAATAATAACAATGAGGGTTTGCTGTACATTTATTTTCATCTAGTTTTTCACATAATACTCTTTGGTTATTAACTTTATAATATGATAAATCTGGTATATCTTTTATTAATTTAACTAATTCATTACCAACAGTATTATCCTTATTTAGTGTTTTATCATTTAATTTACCTAATGATATATTTAGTATCAAATCTTGTATTTTACTTGTATTTCTTGTTTTAATTGCTTGTTTTAATTCATCTCTATATTTAACATATTTTTTATCAGATAACAAATTGGATAATTCAAATCTAAATAGTTCATATGATTCTTCATTATATTTAGCAAGATTAACATTTTTAATTCTTGAATCAATTATTTCAAAATTATCTTTAGTATAATTTGCTAATTTTTGATCTAATTCATGATATAAAGGTCTATTTTGATACAATACTTTATTTTCATCTAATGTTTCTTTTGATATTATTATTCTTTTAATTGGTACAAAATCATTATTTGATGTCATTACACCTATTATATTTGCATTATTTTTTGAATCAATATTATCATAAAAAACACCAATTGGTTTGATATTTAATTTTTTATCTGATAATTTATATAAATTTTCCAAATATACATTAGTTTTTTCTAAATCTATAAAATTTAACTTTGAAAAACAATCTGGTCTGTTTGCATATTCAGCTGTATTTAAACATATTGTTGGTAAATCATCTATAATTCCTGATGGGAAAACAGGTATTACTGATATATTCTTTGTTATCAAATATTTACATTTGTATCTTGAATCAATTACTTGATGTGTTATTTCATATTCTGGATTTTTTTTGGCTATTTCTTGTACAATCAAATAAGTTTCTCTAGCTGAAGTATGAGTTTTAATATAATCATTTTTAACATCTAAAATAGTTCTACTATAAAACTTTTTAATTACTTCTATTAATTTTATATCTGATTTTTGTGATTTATTGAATAATTTTTTAATTTGGACAGTTTTACTGTTTTCATCTTGTTTTATTATTTCCACAATTGGATAATAGAATTTACCATCTTTAATCAAAAATAATATATCCTTGTTATCAAACATGTCTAAACAATATTCATAATCATTTACCATTGTTTTATCTATCATCAAATAAAAATCCTCTTTTATTTTCTCTCTTTCAATTCCCCTTTTAATTATAGTTGATGATTTATTAAATACTATTGGTAAAATACCATTTGCTGTAAATAATCCTTTTATCTTTAATATGTCTTTCAGATAATAATAATCAATGTATTCTTGATCTTGAATAAATCTTAAAAAGTCGTTTATTCTATATTCTGATCGTATATCTCCATCATTTAATGAAAAATAATACATTTCATCTGTATCTTTTTTGAAAAAGTTTATTATATGATCTTTTATTTCTTGAACATTCATACCTAATACTGTACTTACTGTATTGATAAATGAATAATCCTCTTGATTTATACCATATTTAAAGTAAAAACTATCTGTTTTTAACAAATAATGATTTTTTATTTGTTTGTCTTTCTTAAAATTTAAATTAGTTATCAAATCTAAAAATTTAGGTAAATAACCTATTCTACCTTCTTGAATTTTATTTGTATCTTGTAATATATATAAAATATCACCTGTAAATGCACTAGCAGGTTTTGCTTTTTCTTCTGGTGCTTTTTCACCTAAACATCTCTTATAAAATTCTACTGTCTCTTTTTTCTTACTTATCATTCTGTTCTTTTTGAAACAACAAGGCATACATTCACCAAATGGATTATTCGATCTTGTTAAAAATCCAACAAACATGTGTTCTCCATTATCTTCTGGATCACATGTATAATATATATCATTCACTAATCCTGATGCTTCATCTTGATCTGTTACTTTTATTGCTTTTAATATCATTTCTCCATCTGATTTACCACGTTTTTTTAACAATATCTTCTTTTCATATTCACCTGTTTTCTTATTAAGATGATAACCTTTTGCTACTAATTGTGCTATATTCGCTTGTGTTGTCTGTTGTGGACGACGTTTTTTATCATTACCTGAATTTTGACATGATCTTGTCCATTGATTTTGACCTTCATCTGGTGTAAATCCTAATCTCTTTTTATCTATTTGTGTCATTTGTTTTACACTTTTTACTTCTTTTTGATAATTTACTACTTCATCAACTTTACTTCTTCTTTTTGCTACATTTGTTAACTTTCTTAATTTGTCTCTTATCTCTTGATATTCTGGATTCTTTTTAATATAAGTTTCTGCATACAAATACATCAACACATTCATAAATATTATTATACGTTCTAATTGATATTGTTCTCTTGCACCACTTATTCTTATTTTATATTTCTCTGGTATCTTACCTTGAATATCTATGCCTATACCTGGTGGTTTAAACTTTTGTAAGTCTGAGGATGATTTTAATTGACCCTTTTTTGCCTTTGTTATATTTGGGAATTTAACTCTAACCTTAATTATTTCTTCTTTAGCTTTGTCTAATGTAATATTAAATTGTTTCGATATTTCTTCTCCTAATACATCGTCATCTATATCATAATTTCTGATATATGATAATATTCTTTGTTCAATCTTACCTTGATTTTCGAATTTACTTACTCTCTTGTAACGTAAATAAGAACCATATTTAGATTTTGATTCTGAAGATGATGCTTTACTTAGACGTTTTCTTGGTTCTATTACTAAAGCCACATATGGATAAAAGAATCTGCAGAATTCTGACAAATCATTATGATCTATTATCTTGTTGTCAGGCAATTTGAATTTTTGGATACAATTTATAAATGCAAACTTAAATTCCCAATCTTCTGGAATTCTTATTGATATCTTTCTCGGATAATTTAATAATGTTTCATTTATTTTTAATACCAACTCTTTTACATAACCATATGTATCTATTACATCATTTATATTCGCATTATCTTCTTCTTTCCATATTGTTTTATATTCTATTTTACCTATTTCTGATATATTTATTGGCATAAATTTATCTGTTAATACTCCATCTTTTGTTTCTGAATTTAATTTTACCTTAAATGATATACCATATGGTGAATTCTCAAACCATTTTGTTAAAATTTCTATGTTTTCTTTTGCTTTTGAAAATTCATACATATAACCCTCATAATATTTAAATATTATTTGTCCATCTGGTACTTGATATTGAATAAATGGATATCTCTCATTCGGGGTAAAATCATTAAAGATTCTGAATAAATCTAATTTTGGTAATGACACTGTTCCGTAATCACCTGAAGTCTTATTTATTTGTAATAAATTCTCCTTATTTTCTTGTTCTAATTGTTCATCATATATATCTAAAAATACATGTATTACTGATTGAACTATAAAGTTACCATCAGAAAATAACTGACTGTATTCTTTCTTCTTATCGTATTTAGTTTTATCTATCAAATCTGTTATTTCCTTTTCTATTACTAAATCATTATATATTGTATCAAATGTATTTTTTGTTCTACTCTCTTCTACTTTCCTATCTGTATCATCTAATAAATCTATTATTTCTGTTATATCTTCTGTTTTTATTTTTGGAAAATATATCTTAAAATATGTTTCTGTTATATTTTTAATTTGTTCTGCATTAGCTTTATATTTTTTACCTAATTCATTATATATATCTATCATGAATATTGTGTCATTCATTATATAATCATTGTAATCTATTAATATATTGTTATCTTCATCTTCTCTTCTTATTTTACCTGCATATCTTTTTAATGTGTCACGAAGATTTTTTATAGTTCCCTCTAAATTCTCATAATTATTTATATCTAATGGTTCTACGTCTATATTTAATAAATCATTCTTTTTCATCCATTTTTGTCCTATCATAACTTTCTCTATTTTGTCATTTATTAAATATTCTGACCACAAATATAAACGTGATGGATTTAAATATAAATCTGATCCAAATTTATTGTTTAATTTAATACAACTACATATCTTATTTTTTATTGTTTTTATTGAATCATCTTTATATAAAAAGTGGAAATATACAAACTTTTTATCATATACTTGTGATAAATCTTGATTATCTATATCCTCATCTTGTGAATTATCGAATTTAATCATATAGCTATCCTTTTTCTCTATTATCTTGTTATTTTCTAATATATTTGATATTAATGTACCTGTATTTACTACATTTTTATCTACTTCTTCACTTTGATATATCTTTTCTATTTCTTCAAGATCTAATTCATCTTCTGATTCTACTGACTCTACCGATAATACTTCCTCTTCATCACCCTCTCTTTCAGCTATTATCCTTCTTTTCTCTTCCATCTCTTCGGATTCAAATTCATCTTCTCCATAATCTTCTTCTATTTGATCATTTTCAAAATCTGAATCTTCAAATTGACCACCTTCTTGTATTAATTCTTTTCCACCTTGTTGCATTATTTCCTTTATTTCATACAATATATTTGAACCTTTTGATGTCTTTTCTACTGTTGTAAATGATATATCTTCTATATCTTCTTTTTCTAATACTACTTTTTCTAATTTTTTTCCCATCTTTACTTTGTATTGAAATTTAATTAAATCTGAATATGAGTAATTTATTTTTTTAAACACTACTTCACTCTTGAACTTTTCTATGAATTTTTGTATCCATTCGCTATCATATTTTTTACTCAATTCTCTTTTCATTTCAGGTTTTTTTTCTAATTTATTTACAAATGATATTATGTGATATATGTTAAAAAATTTTGTCATCCATAAATCACCAAAACCTGATATCAACTTTTGTTCCTCTTCTCTTGTCAACAAATTTAATGTATCATATATATTTAGTTTCTCTATCTTTTTTAAAATATTCTCGTATTTTTTACCTATTTCGCCCAAAAATATATATGTTAAATATTGACTCTTTTTATTATTATTTTTGTATTTATAAATTAATTTTATTGGTTCAATTTTTTGATCTAGTTCTGAATATATGTTTCTCGGTTTGGTATCTTCATCTTTCCAAACTATTTTATCTACAGATTTATCTATTTCTTTTTTATCCTCGTTTTTTTTATCTGCTTTCTTCTCGGATTTATATTCTTTACTAGTTTTTTTAGAACTTTTTTTTGGCATTCGTTATTATATTATTATATAATATAAAAATTACTTAATTTATAATTTAATTTATAATTTTGATTACATCATTTAACATATATTTAATTATGAATACTGATAATCTTGATAATCAAACTACTAATCAAACTACTCATCGAATTAATAATCAAACTTCTAATCAAACTTCCAATCAAACTTC
>JACCDO011289663.1_pt1 | contig 51450 bp, 34 predicted proteins | sample 7446101 | NCBI WGS metagenome assembly JACCDO01 (sample SAMN15323440, study PRJNA562643) | freshwater metagenome | isolation source: river surface water | place: USA:Blue River Watershed | collected 2017-08-16 | reverse complement strand
TAGTTCTCTCAAGGTCAAAGTAGTCGGCTTGTTTCAGAAAGCCGATGATATAATCCGCAAAACTTTCAGCTCTGAAACTTCAATGTAAATATTTTGTATGTAGTTAAATACTGATCGCAAAATATTTTCTGTTTTACACAATTAGTTACAATATAACAAGAATACCACATATACATCGAAGAAACGCTTCGTCGCAGGTCTACTGGAGTCGTTTACCTCAATTATAAACACTTATTCTATGCGCAATATCCCTTCTGCAAAGCGGGCATTGCTCCAACTGATCGTGTAAGGAGCAATCTTCACACAAGCACATGTGACGACACGGCAACAACACTACACTTTTATCTTTTTCGCAGCAAACAACACATAATCTTTGCTCTTTTTGGTGGTCAATATCTATAAGCAAAAGATGGTGTCAGTATATTTCAGTTGGGTAAGTACGTATAAGATTACCTAGTTTCACAATCTGTTGTTTGCGATTATCAACAACATCCAATGTTGCTTTTAACTGTCGTTCAAGTTCATCGCACTGATCGATTGTTGTTAGTTTCTCGATAGTCTTTGCGTCGCCTATTAAAAAGTGATAATTAGAAACAAGAGGATACAAGCTCAGTAACGTGACGACATACCTTGAAGTAAGTGCAAACTATGCACCAGTTTATCCCTTTCCTTTTTAATATCGTTGAATTCTTTTTGTAATAATAAGTGGCTTTCGCTCAATATTAAATGCTGCTCCTGTAACATAGTCAACTTATTCTCGCTTATTTGACGCGATCTTATTTCATTTTCTAACAATTTTTGCAGTGCTATACTCGTCTCATCAGTTTTAGTAGATGGTTGAATTACGGTAGACATGTCATTTGTGCCCTGAAGCTTATATGAATGCGTGGACTTATGAGTGACTGAGGAGGGTATAACAGTCTCAGTAGTGGCTTTTTTAATAGCTAAAACGCTTGAATTAGATTGTATATTGGCTATATTAGACTCGTTTTCGTTCACTGTTCCACCGACTCCACGTGGTGATATAGACGGTAGATTTCGCCGATTAGAAGGTAATTCAGTTATATTTAATATGTTTATCTTTGAATCATTGCTGTTACTTTTATGGAACTTTTTACTGCTGTTATTATTAATCAATATATTGTAAATCTCTTCATTTCCTTTGGATTTTGCAATATCCAATGCATTTAAACCCTCTTTATTCTTTACTTTAATGTTTATATTACTGTCATTAAGCAGTAATTGGGTCATTTCATAGTCCCCTCGTTTAACAGCTATATGTAATGCTGTATATCCATCGCTTCCAACATGGTTGACATGAGCACCGTTAGCTAATAGAAGTGATACAGCGTCTACATGCCCTTTACGCGCGGCAGCTAACAAAGGAACATCTCCCTCTGGACCTTGCCAGTTAATATCGGCGCCAATTTCTATCAATGAATCAATATCATGTAGATTTCCACCTTAAGTTAATGATATTAGTGGGAGTTTTATATGTAGAATGCAATAAAATCATACCTTGAGCTGCTGCCCATAGAAATGACTCCTTCAAACGGTCAAGAGATTGACTAAATGATACAGACTCTCCACCAAGAGGGTTACTCGTGCCGATGCTAGACATCGAATGGTTTATCTCTGCTACAATTATCTTCTTTTTCTTTTTTTTTGACGGTTAAAATTGGTGTGGAATTCGTCGGAATGGAGAAAAGAATCAAAGGGAAAGGAGAGGAAAGGCTAGAATTCAATATTTTTTTGACCTTTTTTCATGATAAAGCGAGGAAGTTTATGCGACACCTAAATTTTTATTGAGAAACCGCAATTAATAAAACCCGGAACTGCAATCTGAGCTTAGGACTTCCGGGGTAAATTGTCCCGGACAAGGCTTACCATCTCAGAAATGAGATTATTAGCGCAAGATGATTATGACACATACGTCGATGATGATGAAGAAATACGCAAAAATCAGACCTTCCAATTTGTTGTGTTCATTTTGTATGAAATATTTCTGATTTTCATATTTTTGTTCATAGATTACTTCAAAATTTTTGATAAGCCTTCAAAAGTATTAGGTACTGATTCATTCATATGCTGCTACATAAATCGCTTATGTTTGTTCGTCTTTAGGTGATAATGCGAATAAAAATTTTAAGTTATTGGTGAAAGTACAACATGAAAGCGGATTGGTGAATGCACCAACTGCGAGTACTAGGGATTTGTTTATCAAGGAGAACATAAGCAAATTGATGAAACAAAAAAGTGAAGCCTTTACGGAGGAGAAAAAACTAACATATCGTCATTGCTGCGATTATCCCGATGAAATGTATCCATTTCATGAAAATTACATCAGCTTTCCAGTCACTAACTATCACTCATTAATATAGGTACTCCGACGACTTTTTTTATGCATTATTATGGAAGCAATGTTTCATGGGTTGTAGCGATATTTGGTTCAAAGATGGTTCAACACTCAAATATTTCGTGTAATTTCTCAACTTATTACTAATTTTATTATAATTATGTAGGTATTTTACCAATTTTCGGATTCAAGTTTCCAAAAGGGCTGCTAGAGGACTACATATATCATTTACTCAATCACCACTGCCTACTCTCGATTACTACTTCTACACGAGGTAATCCTGCTACACGCAATTTTAAGCGGTTAGTGTTTTATACATGTAACTGCTTTTCATTGATGACTTCGGCATTACTTGCATTAAATGTGCATAACACATACCATAAACGGTTGCTTAATATATTTGTTGTATCTCCAATGGTATTCTTGTTGCATAAATTTCTATTTTATTTGCTAATTTGTCCATGCATTAACGCATGGCTACACGATACCACTGATCAACAGTGTTGTGCAAGTGGTTCGTGCACGTTTAATCGTAGAAGATGGGCCTTATGTGTCATTAACTCTGGTCATTTATTTGCAGTACCTATTGCGATAGGTGCTATAGGGCTTCTACTTGTTGGTGCATATGTTGGTTACGCAAGTCACTATGCCATGGGCGTCATATTTTGGAACATGATTACCGTTGTATTTGTTTCTAGTGCAATTGATTTTGTTGTTATTACACGTAAATTTTTCTCTACCTATCGCGGACTAAGATTAAGTAAGGATGGTAAGGTGAGATTCGTCATTACTGGTCAATGGTTTATGCAATACATAAACTTTCACCTCTTGAAAGAAAATGAAGAATACACTGTAACATCACATCTATGTGATAAGCTTGTAATCTATTCGCCGACTAATAACTCATTTAATAAACTATTAAGTGATGCTTGCGATGGAAAAGAGGTAGAAGTTGTTGCTACTGATGCAACTCAAAGTGTTGTCGCTGCTGAGGCTTAATTTGTATGTAAACCTTTTTAATTAGAATCTAGACTTAATCCCTACGAATTTGGAAAATCTTTCAACAGTTCTGAGTCTCAGATCTGAGACTTGAGTCGCCAAGTGAGCTTGAAAAGTGGTCATTGATTGCAACACATTGGTCAGCCTTGGTAGGTAGTAGGATCTCTGGTAGCATTTGTGTGTTCAGTTAAGTTGCTTTAAAATATAGAGTAATAAACTGGCAAACTTTGGGCTGATAAGCGAGAAATGAGTATCATGTCGCAGTCTACTGGGGCTGCAACCGTTGAAAGCCTGAAAGTTTTGCTTAGAATAAGACCAGATAGCCCTTCTTCTAATAACGACAATATACTTGTTATTGATGAAGTTAATAATGGTATGATTTAGTATATTTTTCATGTTCTTCCTCTTACTAATTTGATCTCATTTAGGTATATCATTGAACAGAGATAAGAAAGGCTCGTTAGATTTTAAATTTTCGGGGGTATTAGGACCTAATTCCACTCAGTTAGATGTCTATAAGCATTGTAATTCAGTCATAAATGGTGCTGTAGATGGAGTAAACACATGTATCATGGCATATGGTCAAACAGGCAGTGGAAAAACATTTTCAATGTATGGGAAAGGTTTTGAGGAACAGACTTCCAATTTGTCTGCAACTACGGATAGTAATGATAATGACAGCGTTCATGACCAAATTGATATAGATTCCGTAAATTACGGAATTATACCACGAGCAATACAAGATTTATTTGCTTCGTTAGATAAAACTAGTAGTAGTAACGATTCTTTTGATTTCAGTGTAAATTGTCAAATTATGCAAATATACAATGAAAAAATATATGATTTATTGCAGGATAAACGTCGAGAAAATCCTTTGCAGATACGTGAATCCGAGCGGGGCTCCTTTTCTGCTGTGCATGTGCGAGGATTATCAATTTATCGAGTGTACAGCAAAGACGATGTTATGGCATTGCTTCGTAAAGGTATTCGTAACCGCGCCACACGTGCAACGGATTTTAATCAGGAATCAAGTCGAAGTCATACAATATTGCAACTTTTTATTCAAGTTGAAGAAGTGGATGCTAATGGTATACTTGTGCTGAAGCGCTCGACATTATCATTAGTTGATCTTGCTGGTAGTGAGAAGTGGCGTCCATCGTTAGGTATTATAGTTCAATTTCGCTTATAGTCATTCACTTATTTTTTAATAATTTTTAAGGTGTTGCAGGCAATAGTAATATTGATGTTCAGAAAGAAATGACAAATATTAACTCGTCATTGCATGTATTAGGTAACTGTGTTTCGGCGCTTATTGAAAGCGGTCGCAAGCACATTCCTTATCGTGACTCCACATTGACGCGATTGTTACAGGATTCACTCAGCGGAAATGGTCGAACTGTATTACTAGCGACTATAAGAGAGGATCCTACGTATCGGGAAGAGACCTACAGCACATTGCAGTTTGCATCTCGCGCTAGTAAAATTAAAGTAACAATATCAGTGTCACAAGGTGTGGCTGAGGGTGTCACTATTGACGAGGCAAGAAAGCAAATATTGGTTTTGAAAAATAAACTATCAGAGGCTCAAAATAATAACAACAGTAGTAATGACCGCGCCAGTCAAGGTGAAATATCAGAACTAAAAGCATGTGTAGTGGAGCTAAAGAAGCAGATGTTGTCATTATGGGATGAAAATAATAAATTAAGAGAAAAATGTGGTATGACGAAGATATTTAAGCCCGTGATACTAGCTGATTTCACCGTAGCATCTCCATCCAAGGGTAATCAGTCCCCTCAGCATCTGCCTTCTCCGCTGTTTCTACCGGAATACAAAGACAATTGCGATGCAAGTGTAAAATCTGATGATATCAGTGAAGTTTCGTTACAAAGCCTTACTTCATTGACTAACTATCCAGGTAATTTTTATACACTCGCTTACTTCCTTTACTTTTGTTAATTCGTTTATGCTGCATTAGGCGATACTGCTGGTGGGGGGTTAGAAGATAGTGATAACAGTCTGACCAAAGAAGTAAACTTTGTTAATAATATTATCTTGAATAATGCAGTAGCCAGCGACGACATAGTTATGCCACAATTAAATGAAAGCACGAACTCACCTCACTCAACTATACCAAAATCACCATCGAAATCAGATTTAAAAATAATGATCCCTATAAGCCCTGTAAATGAAAGGTCTAATGCACCATTTGCGGCAAGTCCTATAGTACGTACTCAACTAAAAATGGATGATGTAGCACAACGCAGTGCTCCTTCGACCGTACAAATACAAACCTACCAAAGTAATACGAAGCCATCTAGTGGTAGGTCAAATGTTGCCAGTACAAAGCGTAGTAAGCGAGTTTCGAGTAAGAGTGGTAAGCGTTCATCAAGTAAGAATTCGCGTGGTAGCGCATCTGATGCGTATGACAGTGAGAGTGGGTTTAGTGATCGTGGAGATATAGCATCGAAAAAATCTTTCAATACAACTGATGAAACAGACAATAAACCAAAAAGTAGTCAACTTATCGGTGGTTCTAAGATTGAGGCGGCATTAGCAGCTGCTAGAATGACCCTATCGCAGCCAGCGATAACATTTGAGGAAGAAGTAGCGAATCGTGTAGTTACCAGTCCTACTGATAATCAATCTAGCCCAGGTGCTGGAAGTTACAAACAAGGCTACACAAGTCCCGAAGTTTCTGAAAATAATGGTATTGTTTCTCAACCCCCATCTCATGTAGAAGTTCAGTCAGATCGTATGGCAAAGTTGCAGTCTGTGGTAGCGAAAGAGTTTCCTGAAAATTCTAGTCCTGACAACATGTTTACCGACTCTAATAACTCCAATATTAATACAACCAGCGCAATCATGAATAAAATTCAAGAACAACGCAATCATCGTGTGGAACTGCAGGAAACTATGTTGAGTGGTAACAGCTACAATCAACCTAATCCATACTCCAACGGTGCTATGAACTACCAATTTAAACCTGCCTTGTCTTCGTCACCTCCTATTCACAACGACATTCGATTCGACAGACCGTCCGCTGTATCTAGTCTCAGTCACTCAAATAGCTCTTATTCCAATCCTACGATGACGATAAAGCCAGTGAAGCCATTTGATTTCTCTGAACCTTGCCAAAAGCATGGACTTGAGCAGTGCATCTTATGTCAAATGTTTGGTGGTGTCAATATGACAACGCAATCACAGTCTCTTATTTCTAATGATGACATTCTAGGTAAGTTTTCCCGCTCCATTTGTGTCTTAAACCAGCGCTAACTTCTCCATTTAAACAGGTAACTCGAATGATAATTTGTCTGACTTCGAGTCTATAAACTCGTACAATTATAATTCTTCTAGTAAACCGAAAGGCGCCACCATTTTACGAACAAGTCATAGTGAAGACATGCTCGACGAAGGTAATAGCAGTGCACGAGCATCTCCAACAATTTTATCCCGACGAATGTCACCAATAACAACATCATCGTCATTCTTGAGTATGAGTCAAACCATGAGCACCGCGAAGAGAATAGATCCTACAGTTTGTCAAACTCATGGAGTTAATGATTGCTTATTGTGTGCCATGAGAGAGAACAATAGTTTTAATATCAACAATCGCAATACCTCTAGGTCTTTCGGCAATCAAGGTGACTCTTATACAAACTCTAGTAGTGGTGGTATGTATAACAGTAATAATTACGCAAGTAGTATTAGTGCTGGTAGTAACTACACTGGCAACATAGGAAACAGTATGGATGCGCATTATAGTAATGGCAGCAGCTACTCGAGTAGTGGTGGCTCTCAGATAAATAAATTGTCCTCAAAGGCGTTGTTATCGTACTCTGACCCGGCTGCAAACAGTTACAGTAATTATGGCAGTGAAGTTGGGAGTAGTAGTTACAGCAAAAGTGCTAGTGAGAGTCAATTAAACAATTTAAGTCAGTATCGTCCTGCTTCCTTGGCTAAAGTAGCATTTCTCCCACCGGAGGAACAAAGTCAGCAATCCTCGCGTCAATACTTGTCTCCATTAATGCAAACAACTCATGGTGGCTCCAATTTTGCGTACACGAAGCATTCTGCACCATCGGTGCGTCCGACAAATGTTGAATATAATGCATACAATACATACAGTACTATGGGGTCGAATCATACTTCATCTAATGCTACTCGTATGGATGGGAAATCTATTCCCAATCACCCTCATTCGGCACATTCGCGTCTAGAGCACACCAGTAATACAATTGTATTAGAGAGTAAGAGGGGTATTCACTATGAAGATACAAATCCTATTTTGAGTCAATACAGCGACCAGGATGACACTAGTGATTATCGTGGTGAAGAAAGTGACAATACTGAAACAGATTACGGAATCGACAAAGATAGAACTCTAGCTGTTACACATACTCCATCATTACCATCTATTGCATCCAATAGAAGTTTGTCATCGATGGGTAGTAACAACGCTGAGCCCCTGTTACAGCCGGGAAGTAAAGCGAAAGTAATGAAGAAAAAGAAAAAAGTAAAATCAGGGCGCAGATAAACAATTATTTGTACATATTATAAATACTTCTCTCTAAGCTTGTCCCTCCGGTGATTTCATCCATTTTTCAATTTCTTCTGCTAATCTCAGGTAATCTTCTTCTTTCGAACTTCCTTTCGTTTCACTAAAAATTTGCATTAAATCCTTCTCTTTTGGTGCATTCATAGGACATGTAGCACCAGATGATGGGGCTGGGGATGTTGTTGCTTTGGGTGATATATGTATTGGGCATTCACTTTCCTTCTTATCTATTGTCGGTGTCGACACTCCTTTAGCTTCGCGTACTCTCAATGATTTGGCGTGAGCTGAATGAGCCGGCAAGTCTTCCCATTGGCGATTATATAACATTTCTTCCAATGTATTTGTGCCTATTTCATTTAATCTTTCTTCATTTTGTTTATATACAATACCAGTGGGTACACCCTTCTGTGCTGCTCTTACTTGTGGTGTGCGTAATATATTTATCATTGGCCATGGTGATCGACGAGCAAAATTTGCTGCTCCCATTTCATCTCCTGTTCTTGCTTGTCCATCACGAAACTGATATTTTGGATGAAAAAAGACTAAAATAAATAAGTTAGTGTGGACTGACTAGATGAAATATTAGTTGCATACCTAGTTGTATTTCTGATTCTAAGCAAATTGTTGATGAACATAGTGCATCGCTGAGTGATTCGCAGTATGCTTCAAATAATTCATAATTGCCGAATAAATTTAATTCGGGGAAAACTAGTAAGACAGTTGCAATTTCCTTTTCTGGCACAGATAAAAGGTGTAAAACTTCTTCCCAATATCTCAAAAATGCCTCATCAGGGCTTGTTGCACGTGATACAGTGTATCTAACACCGCCAATAGGAATGCCGGCTTTGTCTGGATCAATAGTAAAAGGACAGATACCAAAATCAGCAATCATCTTGCGTACCCAAACCTTAGTATCTGTTAAAATAATATCGTCATTTGATTCGATCGGGAAAATAGGACGATCTTTTGTCTCATTATCAAGATCTAGGTTATATTCTGATAAACCGCTTTCAAGACTATCATATTCATCTTCAGATTCCGATAAGATGTTAAATTGTACATTCGTCAAAAGTAATGAATCATCTAAAGCGTCATCTTGCGTAGCCATTAAAAATGCATTATCTGCAGCACAATCTTTGCAATTTTGAAAATGTTGTAAGAAACCTTTCACATCATTGCGTGTTAAATGATAGTCTTTAAGTCGGTACACTTTACTATCATCATCTTCATTATTCATGCCGTCATTACTGTCGGGGAAAACTACATTTTGCCATATGTCAACTAATAGCTGAACTTGAGAGAATAGTTTTTTATTTACTTCGTGGCTTGTAGTGGTACTGTAGAGTGAAGTATCATATTTTCCTTTCACACTTTCTGTAAACCGTATATTGTTCCCAACAGTGCTATATTTATCATACCTTAATCTATATACATCATTTGGAATAAGAAAACGAGTACCAGATCGATATCCAAAGCTGCTGCACACAAAAAACAGTAAGAGTAACGATAAAAACATTGCCAAACGATGTGATGATATTATGTATGCTGACCTAGGAACTACGTACCCATTTCCGGTTTTGTGGCCGGTTAATTTCGCCTTCATGGTCTTTAAGTAGATAGACTTTGAGGAGAAGAACCGCGTTGGAATCTCTAGGAACAGATAAAGGATGAAAGCAACGTGGTGCACCTAACTAGGTCGGAGCTTGAAACAATAGACCGACCATCGCACTTGACCAGGCGGCCCCCCCTCCTTCGCTAAAAAATATTATAGAAAACACCTTAAATTCCTCTGGGAGTGCTTGATAACCACTGCGAATAACAAGTAAAACTGTGCCTTTGAAATATACTGACCCTTTTTCTCTATTGAATTTAGTATGGTGCAATCAAGCAAGATTTGGATAAGCTTGGGAGTGTGTGGCTTACTCGGAACAGTTGGTTATAGTGCTGTTTATTTACCCTTCTATTCAGATTTGTCTCAAAAAGCTGCGCAACGAACCAATAAATTAAGAGATGGAAGCCGCGGGAGTATGTGGTCGAACATGGATAAATCTATAAAGGATGGTAAAAGCAATAGTCAATAGTATTCTGATTGAAATAGAAATATGAATGGTATTATATATTATGTAAACATTATGTAAATAATTGTTGAATAGCTGATAATGCACTATCTTTGATTCCTATGACGTTAGTTGTGCTGTTAGGAACACTGCTTAATAAGGGATCAATTCTTATCAAGTAAGAATTTTTGATACCAGAATAAGGGTGAGAAGTTAATAAAATTTCGCTTTCTGATCTTAAACCGTGGATGGAACTACCGCTACCTATTTCAACAATTACTAATGAATCACTATGATTTTTCCGATTATTTATTCTCTGTTCATGTAACCACTCCATAAATAGAGACTGTTGTCGACCTGTACAAGTACGGGAAATTGTTAGCTATTTGTAATTAGTAATGAATGAATGAGTGAATACCCTTGTATGTTTGATCAATATCTTCTTGCAAATCTGGTAAATGGCTTATATTTGCTCTGGCAGGTCCCCCACATGAAGGGCAAGTAGGAAATGTACTAGCATCATTGCATAATAGCAACTTGTCATCTATTGTAGGTAACGTTGTCCAAGGGAAAACTCCGTTGCACCTATTGTTTTTTGTTAGTTTCCCGCATTGAATATGCTCTATATTGCCGTGAGTCTCATAAATCTTATTGTAATCATATCCGCTTCGTATGAAATAATTGTCAATATTACTGGTAAGAACAAAATAATTTGGACAATGAGCTATTAAAAAATTTAGCAATTGAAAGTATCCTTGGTGTGGCTCATGATTAAGTGCATCACGCCTTATTGACGCATCGTAAAACCATGCTATTTCTGGTTTATTCTGATAATCAATATCCTCATTACGATGCACGTGACCAGAGCCTAAAAGCTTCTCGTTATCATTAATTGATCTAAACACATTTAATCCACTGTCACTTGACATACCAGCACCTGCGACGATTAATATCGCTTTTGCTTTAGATATTATGCTCTTGGCATTACTTATATTGTCAAAATTCAATTGAAGATCGCGATACTTTATATTTGACAAGTAAGGATTTATAGGAAATACTTCCGGATAGTTACTTTCTTGCACTATACTTGCGTTCACATGTAGAGTGAAGAAAACCAACGGAACTTCTTTCTGTTCTAGTTCATCTACTAATGGACAGCACTCATCGCATGCATAAAATGATTCTCTTTGTTGCTGTATAAATAAATTCTTTGCAAGTTTTGTTTCATTTGCATATTGTAAAATACATTTACAATTGCAGACACCACATAAAATGGAGAAATCGCTCATAATTATCCCCACCACAAATATAAAGATGGAATGGACTGATTAATTAAAGCATCTCCTCCCATAGAATTTTGGAAGAATATAGAACATAGTTATAGGTGTGGAATTCAGAAATTTCCGGGGATGCGGTTTTTGTAAGTAAAAATTAAAAAGGGAAGGAAAATCTAATACTACGAATAATATTAATAATAGTAAAATAAAATACTCTAGGTTTTTGCCGAAGATAATTGATTAAAAAAATACAAAGAGAGATTTACTACCATTTATCAATGCCTGCATCGTCATTTGATACTTTATCGAATTTTCTATATGTTCCACCTCCACGCTCTCTACCCTCAACTCGAGGTGCGGCGTGATCCGCTCTTAGCTGTCTCCCCATTACCTCAAGTCCATTTAGTTCTTCAACAGCACGATTAGCACTGTCTTGATCTTTAAAATCAACATGACCGAATCCCCTAGTTCGGCCTGTTTCCTTGTCGGTAGCTAATCGTACAGCAGAATATAGATTAGGGCCAAGAATGTCATTCACCATTTCTTCAACTAATTCGTTAGTAACTTCCCAAGGTAAATTGCCTATTTTAACAAAATAAAATGAGTTATACAGTGATATGTAGTGTATGGTTATAAATGAAATAATACCTATAAATACAGAATATCTCATTGAATCATTACGCTTACTCTTATAATCGACTTTATTGTCCTTGACACGATCCTCTTTGCGTTGGGCAGGTGCTACTAATATATCTTTATTTCCTAACTTTTTACCATTTAATTCATTAATTGCACGTTGAGCATCGCTTGCACTTGCAAACTCTATATGACCATATCCTTTTGGTTTGTTAGTATCGCGATCGACGCCCACTCTAACACGTGTTGTCACACCTTCACCTAAAATACTGTTACATAATGTCATGATATCATTTTCACCAATGTTAAAATCTAAATTACCTATAAAATTTTATTAGTTAGCTCATCCTTCGTGCCATTAATCATAATAATTATATCTTACCAATAAATACAGAATTTTCTTGAGGTGTGCGTGGCTTAAATTTATTTTCTCTTTCTTTGTTGTATGAATTAGCTCTATCATAATTAACACTTCTAGGTCCAGCAATATCAACTTTAATTTCACGACCATCAAGAACAATACCTTTTAGTGAATTTAATGATCCCTCGGCTTCGCTGTTATCAGCAAAATCGATATAACCAAAACCTGTAATGTACAAATAAATAAATTAATTTAGAACTACTATATGCGAGAGTTTTTAAAAGATTACCTCGAGATTTTCCAGTTTTTTTATCTTGTGCAATACGTAATGACTTGTAAGTGCTACCAATACGCTGGGATACTAGTTCATTCAACTGCTTATCATCTACATTGAATGGTAAATTGCCAACAAATAACTGGTACACTTGTTCATTTCCAGCAGTCGATTGTAGACGAGTTAGTGAAGATGGAAGAAAATTTCGGCTGGCATACCCACTAGTTATGACCAGGATAACTGCCAAAATAACAATAGATAGCACTATTTTGGCCATTTGGGTTTGTTGATGTGGGATTATCAGTGCTTTTTCGCCGAGCAAGTGCGTAGCAGTGAGCAGCAGCGACCATGCGGCCCTCCAATCAGGATTTATACAAAGAAGAGAATAAATGTGGAAGAACCTATGGAGATATGGTAGTGGGGTGAGAAGAACCAAGTAAATGAATATACCCAGTACCTTGTAAGGCAAACCGTAGAAACAGACCAAATCGGGCCGGACCGATATCGCCAATCAAATCGCCGAAAAAACTAGAAGAATACAGTGGTTCTCAGTGCTCACTCGCGCTCTATTACTCTCACACTTGAATTTGTATTTGTTGGTGCTTAAAGGTTAATTCAGACAGTACAAGAATGCTAGCAAAACTGCAGAACTTAGTGAAGCGGGATCCCGAGACGTATCGCGAGGAATATATCATGCAGCGAAGTCATTTTGAAAGTGAAATAAATATTTTAGGTGACAAATATTTATAAATTACATTTACACTTTTCCTTGTACTCACATAATTATTCCTATAAGAGTTGAATTTGAGTGAAAATAATGTAAAATTTACGGAATATTTAACATTTTTTGCTCACACTAGTGCTCATTTTAAGGATAGTGAAACGAATGCTATCACAGAACGTTTAATCACTTTGTTAGATACAAACGCGATGATATTACATCCCGATGTCCGTTACAAACTCTTTACTTGTTTGATAATAATGCGCAATAAAAGTATTATTGATCCAATTATTATGATTAAATTGTCATTTAAGCTTTTTTGTGTGAATGATAAAGCATTACGTGTTACGTTAAGTGAGTATATATTTAATGATATAAAGAATATGAACTTGACCAAACATAACGAGAAGTTAAATCGTTCAATTCAATCAATACTATATAATGTAGTGAAAGATGATACTACTATTGCCGCAAAAAAGACAGTTGAGATATTAAGTGAGTTATATAGACGTCGTGTATGGACCGATGCGCGCACTATTAATGTTATTGGTATGGCGTGTGTCTCTCCATCTAGCAGAGTTATGGTAGTAGCTATCAAATTCTTTTTAGGAATTGAAACTAAAATGAATGAAGATGAAGATGAGGAAAAGCAGGCAGCAGTGCAAGAGATTGATTATCATGAGCATAGCAAAAAAACTAAGAAACGACAACGTCATATAGAAAAACAGGTTGATAAAAATGCAAAATTGCGTCGTGATGCAGCCAAAAAATATGCTACTGCTGTGCCATTATTTCCTGCTATTCAAATATTATACGATCCATTACAGCTCACTGAAAATCTTATCAAGAAATTGAAATCATCCAATGAAAGGTTTGAAGTCAAGGTATGCGCTTATTTCTCTCTTATCACACGATTTTGATTACTTACTCATTCATTTCCTTGTCTAGCTGTTGATGATGAACTTCATCTCTCGACTAATTGGATGTCATAAATTAATTATATATAAATTTTACTCATTTCTACAAAAATATTTAACGTCGCACCAAGCCGAAGTAACGCATATATTAGCCTATCTCATTCAATCATGCCACGACTTAGTCCCTCCCGAGGAATTGTTACCTGTGGTTAAAGCTATTGCATATAATTTTATTACAGAACGATGTCGTAATGAGGTTATTACAGTTGGTATTAATAGTATTCGCGAGATATTTGTCCGAGTTCCAACATTATTGAAGGAGCCGGATATGGCAGGTAATATATTTACTATCGTTTTATTCATTACTCAATAATCTCACGATTTCTCTCCAGATTTTATTCAAGACCTCGCGATGTATGGTAAAAAGACACACAAAAGTGTCATGGTTGCGGCTCATTCGGTCATTAATTTAGTGCGTGAATTGTACCCAGCTTTATTGCGTAAAGGTGATCGTGGTAAATTCCATAATATTAAAAGTGTTCCTAAAGATTATGGCGACACGACTGTATCCACCGGAGTTGAGGGCATCCACTTGTTAGAAGCATACGAAAGAGGCGATATTTATATTAATAGTGACGATGAAATATGCTGGAAAGCCGACGATGGTAAATACAGTGATGATGAAGATGATGAAGATGATGAAGAAGTTGAAGAAGATGATGACACTGATGATGAAGGTGAGTGGGAGTATGTAAACGATGATGATGATGAGATTGTGATAGATGACGAGAGTGGTGAAGAGGACGAAGATGATGAAGAAGAAGAAGAAGAAGAAGAAGAAGATGATGATGATGATGATGATGATGAAGAAGAAGAGGAGGATGACGAAGAGGGTAGTGATGATGACGACTCTGGTAGCAACAATGAGGCCGCAGAGGATGATGAAAATGTTGCACAATCTTCTAATAAAGACAGAAAGCGCCTCGACATGACTCGTGTGTTGTCTGCGGAAGATTTCGCATTGCTAGAAAAGCTTAAACTGGCAGCAGCAGAACGTGCTAAAGATCCAAAATATCGCAATAAAATCTCTATAAAAGACGAGACTGTAGATGGCGATGCAGCTGCAGACGATGGCGATGATAGCAAACCTGATCCTTCCGCCAATCTTCCATTTAATGTTGAACCAACTTCGCTGACTCCTGGAATGAAAGTAAATAAATTGACAAAAATTGAACGTATTAGTCATGTATTAAAGGGAAGAAAAGAAAGCAAATGGGAACACGAAGGCCATGCTGGTGGCTTGACTAATAAAGAAAAAGAGCGAAAAAAGAATTATGTAATGGTTCGTAAAGGAAAGAAGTCAGTTGCGAATAAAATTAGAAAATCGAATAGCGATGTCCGTTGGGATAAAATGCACAAGAAAGAAATATGGGGCAGAGATAAAAGGAAGAGAAGACGAACATAAATTACATAAGCTCGCCATAGAAAGGTCTCTGTTATTTCTAGTTTTGTGTATCATTTTTTGTAAAGAAATTTCACTAATTTCATTTTTTTCCTCTTTCTCATCTGGACAAGACCACTCGATAGGCGTTACACAGGCGTCAAGGTTTTACTCAGATCTCGGATCAAGTTAGATCGGCACGTGTTCCACACCCTTTTAAAAAGTTGAAACTTTTTTCTCCCCAAGGAAAGGAAGGTAATGGAGGTGCCCAAGCTCGATTTAGAGTTTTTGCACCCTAATGTTGTCCCCCAAAGCACTTATAAACCACGTGCATTACCCCTTAAACCTGGTCGAAAGCATTTTAGTAACAAGGATAAAGAGTTTTCGATAGAATCATTCACTTCTCGTGTGCCGTCGAAAAGGCATGAGATTGCGCACCAGTTTGATAAAAGAGTAACTGCAAGAGATGCTATGCCTATTCAAACTAATCGCTTGATAGGTGTCAATGAAGGAGGGGGTATGAAACAGAAGAATGTTAATGTAAAGGTATCAAACAGCGTATTAAATCCATATGGAAATGATTTTGTGTCAATCAATCTTACAGATATTGCATCTGTCGGTGATTTTCAGTGCTGTGATGTTAATAATGTCCAAATTAGTAGTACGAATGATGTAGTTGAACACGACGACTTATTAATGGATGCAGTAAATATAAATCAGTATAATTACACTGATATTAATACAACGATTCCACCGTCAACACCGTTAGAGCCAGTGAAGATTGATTTAGGTAACACTGGAATATTTGATGACTTAAGAATTCCAAATCATGTAATAGAAAAATTAATTGTTAGTAATTTAGACACTGGGTCGATTTATACAGATAAGCAAAAGGATCTATTGTCTAAAACGCGATATACACTACAGCAATTTGAAGAAGATGAAAAATATCGAATATACTTGAACACATTAATTTACCATTCATCGGAGCACATAGATCTCGATGCTGTGCAGCAGGCAGCAAATGGGGTTAAAAGTGAAGTTAAAAATCCTCCTCCTACAAATCCCTCCGTATTGACAACAAGACGATTAATAGGTAACAAGAAGGAAGCTGTGAAAGACAATAAACCGCTTAAATCAAATTTGCGGAGTTTGCCTCCGGCAAGTGTTTCAAGTGTTGATACAACAGGGTTGTATTATGTAAGTAGCTTGGATGTGGCGAGTGATGAAGTACCTGTGACTAAGAAAGGCATTGAGCCCATAGTGGCGAAACCTATTCATCCTACTCAACCTCCTCGATCTACAAAACTACATCGATCAACTGAACCCTCTAAGCCCCAGGGGTCTACTGACACTGGTGATCGCATTGTTTCACCTCCGCGTATTCAAGTGAAATCACCAACAAATATGCAAGTATCGCATCCTATTGTTGACGTTAAAATTACCAGTAAAAATGAGGATTCTGGTGCTCAAGTAAATGACCCCCTTTTACTTACGGACATATACAACAATACTTATTTGACCGAATATGAGATGAGAGAGCTTGATAACGAGAAGAATTTCATGAATAACATCTTCTACACAGGTATGTTTCACTCACCACTTACTTACATATAAACTAATTTTACTCTTATATCGATGAATAGGTGTAATGAAGAGCAAAGTAAGTACTAGTGACGGAGGTAAGAAGGGTAAGAGCAAAGCAGTGTACAACAATGGCTTTGATGACCGAAAAGGTTATTACAACGTTGCTATAGGTGATCATATTAACTACCGCTATGAAATTAAGAAATTAATCGGTAAGGGTAAGCACAGCAAGGTATACATAGCTGTAGATCACAAGTACAGGGGAAACAAAAGAGTTGTACTCAAAATCCTGCGCAACAAACCGCAAATGGATGCTAAAATCGCTGCGGAATTATTTAATTTGAGAACTGTGTTAGCGCAAGTAGATCGGACAGAGGTAGATGCCCCTACAGCGAGTGACATGCCATCGTATCACAATATTATTCAATTAAAAGATTACTTCAAGTTTCGCTCTCATAACATCCTGGCATTTCCCTTTGTTGGTCATATCACGTTGAGTGAGTATCTAAGCACTGTCAATCACGCCGGTTGCAATATCAGATATGTAAGAGCAATTGGTATACAGCTGTTAGATGCATTAGCGTTCTTGAGGGAGAAATCAATTATACACGCGGATCTTAATCCATCCAACATAGTTATTGCGGATATTGGGAACATAAGCCTGGTAAAAATAGTGCTGGTTGATTTCGGCTCAAGCATACGCAATGACTTGAAGGATCCCAGTCGCAACACGACTCTTGACATAATACAACAGACTAGTCCGAACAGGGCGTATATAGCACCAGAGATACTTATAGGTACACACATTGCTGCCATTATTTTAATTCTCTTGCTTATTTGTATATTTCTTCTTAGGTTTGCCTTACTCACACGGTATGGACATGTGGGGACTCGGATGTATTCTCGCTGAATTACGGCTTGGAACTCCAATATTTCTCGGTGAAACTAATCACGATCAATTACTAGCGATTGTTGAGTGCTTAGGCGACATGGACAAGTCGTTCTCGTTGACTATACCGCCAGATATAAGTAATTTGATCTTGCACAGGTACTGCTACATATTATTCTTACATCGATAAAATCCTTATCTTTAACTACCTTTCATAGTGAGACGAATCAATTGTTGATCTATCCATCACCAGTGAAGGGTATACTGCGTCATCCCGGGTCTAAATCTATGGAATCATACTTCCAGCATAAATTGATGCAGCACGAAATGCACGAGGATCGAATGCTTGTCGCCTATCTGAAGTCTATATTCAAGTACGATCCGAAGGATAGACTATCCCCGATGCAGTCGACTACCAAAGACTTCTTCAATCTGCGTATTGAAGGTGTAATAGCAAGCTTATCAATGCGGTAATTGTATTTATTTACATTTGTATAGAATTGAACAACTATAATTGCACACTGACGTTTGTGTTCTCGTCACTTTGAGCATCTAGAGGACTGTCTGAACCAACTAAGCTGTACTTCGTACTGGAATTTGCTCTTCTATTGGCTGTTATTTTCTTGACCTTAAATATGGGGTTCTCCACAGCTGCCCTGGTCGCGTTCATTTCAATATCACCGGGACTAGGGGTATCCTTTTTAGCGTTTCTTTGATACAACAAATATAAAATGATAAACAACAAGAGGATAATCACAAATGCCAACAGAGTGACGCTTAATGTATTAGGATCGGCGCTTTCTGTCGATTCATCACTATTCCAAAGGGTGTCATACATGATTTGCGGTGGCCGGCTGCCGCTGCCTCTACTGGTGACGTTGTACTCACTAGATGAGACTATATCATCGACAGTTATGCTTTGAATCGCAGTAATATCTTTGGTCGCCTGCAATACTGGCAGAATACTGTTGATCGTCTCTTGCAGTAAATCACTACTACTGTGCGCGTATTGAAGGACAAAGTCACTTTCACTTTTTGTTTTACTTGGCATAACAGTGACTAATTCAATGAGAATAGTGCACTTTGCATAGAATATCGTGGATGTTGAAACAATTTGGGAACTTTTTGTATGTATTTGGTGATGTCTGTTACTGTCGGCAGTTGGCAATCCCAGGTTGACATTAATGTGAGGCAGATTTCTATGTGCACTGGCAGGATCATGAACGGCGCGAACAACTGTGGTATCCCATACATCGATTGAGTGCAAGTCTAGAATGCGCTGAGCACTCAGCGCTAAAATGTCATATTCATTAAGGGTCATCGCGTCTAGGTCAGTACTAGAAGAGACAATCTTTACATTCATATCCACAGTGTAAGATAGAACTTTTACATCTGAATCGTCGTCACTAATAACCGGTTTGGAAGCTGTAGTTGGACGGATTGTGGGAGTTAATGCAGATTGATTTGGAAAGTCGTCGTCCTTTGTATTCGTGTAAGTATCATCGTCTAAATCGGAAAATACGCATCCGCCATTAGCGTCCACACAGAAACTTAAATAGTAGCTTTCACTAATACCTCCTGCAATTCCACACATCAGCCAAATGATTTCATCTGTGTATTGGTTGCCGCTAATCAGACGCAATTTATAGCAAGTGTTAGGGACCAAACACACTGTGTCATACCCATACATTCCCGACTTCAAAGTGTTCGTTGTGACAACCTTCGAAGACTGATCTAAAATGGAATATTTGGAGTTACTCCAGCCATCTCCGCCCTCATCCAACTTCACAAATACAACAGGCACTTGAGAGCTGGAGCAAGTATCTCCTAGATTCTTAATACTCAAAACATCGCATTGGGTGCCGTTATTACTGATGTCAATTGAAACGTAGGACGGGATAGGAATGTCGTCCATCTTACACAATTCAAATGATGTGGTTGTATGCAGTTTACCGAATCCAACGAGTAAATTATATTGCCCGTCATACATGTCACAAAGCTCGTGGATGCCGTGAATATTCTCGTAGTCATCATACCACTCCATTTCATAGTAGCTATCATAGTGGCTCAGAATATATCCAACAAGATCGGAATAGTGCGAATAGGATAAAATAACTGGGCATCCAGATAAACCGTAACATAAATCATAATTCTTATTGACGCATAGCTGACTGTTCCAAGGAAATGATCCTTTGTTGCGACACATCATCCAATAGTAACTAGCTAGGTCGTCGGTATTTTGATTGTTGGATGTTGCTGCGAAGTTGTAACATCCGTCGGCTAAACAGACTCCTCCACTTCCGTAGAATGTTTTAGGAGCTAATGTATCGTTTAATAATAAAGCGCCGTGGGTGTCATGCAACTGAATAGTGCTTCCGTGCCAACCGTCATTAAGAAAGGAAAGTTTGGAGTATGAAATGAAATTATCCGTGCATGTGCTATCGCTCGTAACAGAAATAGATGCATGACACACTAATGTATTACTCGCCTTATCTAATGTTAGTTGGAGCTCTACAACATCATCAATGGTTACTGTGGTATCGCAGACTTTATACGACACTTCACTCGGCACATCGCTTTCACCGATTATTAGTATGATGTAAGTTGTGTCTTCTAGCAAGCATAGATACGATATCTCCGAGTCTCCGTCTAACAAAGTCCCACCGTACACTTGCTCTGCTGTCTTGGTATTATACACAGCGTAATAAGCGCCACCCCAACCATCACCATAGCTATCACGAAGTGTTAAAGGCGTCAATATATTTTGAGAATTTTGATTACACACCTCTTTGCATGTTTTTTTTGTGTTATCGACACAAAATTCGCTGGACCATGGCGATCCACCGGTCATTGTACACATATTCCAACTTACTTCACCAGCATAATAACCCCTAGCAACATCAAGTTTATAACAACCATCAGGAATGCAGTAGCTTCTAGAATCTTGCTCACCGTAACATAAACTGTCATAAGCACCAGCAACTACACGACCATTCGAATCAGTAATCGCATAGTTATTATACGTCCAACCATCACCATATGCATCAAACATCTTCATTTTTATCTTATAATTGCAATTATTCATAGATAGATCACATGTATCGCCATATTTACCAGCATCACAATAGCACTGATAGTAATCTGTGACAGGAACGGGAAGACAAGCGCCTGCAGAGTTACAAGACTCATCGCAGCCACTCCCGGGATCACAGACAGCCGTATCGGTAGTCATTGGAACTTGTAATAAATAGTCTCTAGTGATAGAATCAATTGATGCTAAAGTAAGTATATTTGGTGAAGCATCACAGGATAATACATCGGAAATCGAGTTACTACCAAGATTCGATGTCCCATATTTTTGCAAAATTTGGGCAAGGACTCCCGCTACATGCGGGGTAGCCATACTCGTACCAGACATAGTCATGTATGACGTGGTACCATCACATATTTTACTACTGCATACACTAGTGATAGATAGTCCAGGTGCAATGACATCGATGCATTCACCATAGTTTGAAAAATAGGTAATTTTATCAAATTTATCAGACGCACCAACGGTGATAGCATTCGGTGCTGCATTAGGTGATGAAAAGCATCCATTGCATCCCTCATTTCCGGCTGCTACAGATACTACGATACCTTGTGATATTAAGTTTTCAACTGCAACAACTAGTGGGTCTTGCGAACAGTCATTATCACATTCACCACCAAGACTCATGGTTACAATAGATTTAGTCCAACGATTATTTCGTTGTATTTGTTGCACTAAATAATCAAATGACTCAATTATGGCGGAGGTATCACCTTCGCCTTCATCTGACAACACTTTTAAACCATATAAATTAGCTTTTGGAGATACACCAACAGTTATCCCACCAACTGTTCCAGCAACATGAGAACCATGGCCATTTCCATCAGTATTTGCAGTTACTGTCCCAAATACATTATATATATTAAGAACGGTACGCTCTTGAGTATTACTAAATTCAATGTGATTGGTGTCGATTCCAGTGTCAACGACATAGACGTCAACATCCAATCCTGTATATATTGCATGATATTGATCATCAAGTGGTAATGTTTTCTGATCCAATCTATCTATTCCCCAGGACTTTAAGCTTGTTATATGCTTTGTTAAATCGTTATGTATCATTTTAACACCATAAATGCCTTGCAATTCATCTCTGCTTATACCTTGAATAGTTAAACCATGCATAATTTGATGGAAATATCTGGTTATTTTAGGTTTATAATGAATAGCATGATAGAAATTGTGTGTCAAATGCTTTTGAAAGGCTAGATCAAAATCTTGGTGAGTTACAAAATCATGTAATGTCACAATGAATGGTCCATATAATGATGGTTCTTGAGATTTTTTACGACTAATTCCTTGATATACTCCTGATATTACGGAGAAACATATTGCAAGAAGGTATACAACAAACATTCTTACGTCAAAATGTTACAAGGTGCCGAGAAAGGCCTCGTTTTCTCTCCTTCCAAGGAGTTGTATTCTTTCGAGAAATTCAAGAACTTCTCGACTCTGTCGATTTTGGTGTGGATTTCGCACTTCTCAAAATTATCGACAGGTGAAAAATTCGAGGAGTAAATTGAGACATGACTGTTTTATTTTACTTCTTATACTTATTAGCATGCTTAGACTGCTCTATGTCTACTCCTTCAAACACAACAAGGACGGTAATGTCTAGTCCTGGAGCCATATCATCGTACCGAGCTGGAGGAAATTATGCAATGTTGACATTCGATGATGGACCTAATGCATTGTATACACCGCAAATTTTAGATATTTTAGCCAGAAAAAAGGTTCATGCAACGTTTTTCTTGATTGGAAAAGAAATTAGTAAAAGTATAGAACTATTGCAACGGATTCATAATGAGGGACATGAGGTAATAAATAATATACATTCTAACAATTTTTCACTCATTTTCGTAATTTCAGGTCGGTGTACATGGATGGAATCATCATGTAATGACAAAGTTACCAAAAGAAGGATTACACCATTCAATTAAACAAACTAGTAAGACAATTTATGAAGCAATTAATTTTAGTCCATTACTGGTGCGACCACCATATGGGAATACTAATGCCCAAGTCAATGAGTATATAAAAGGAACAGAAAATATGAAAGTTATTTTGTGGTCCTTAGATAGTAGAGATTATGTTCTTACTAACTCCGATGATATAACAAAGAATATATACGAAAATATCAAACCTGGTGATATAATCTTATGTCATGATGCGTATCAACACACAGTTGACGCGCTGGAAGTATTAATTGATAAATTACATGAGTTAGGCTATGAATTATTAACAGTTTCGCAAATGCTATCATTCCCGGACGATTCCCCACACTGATGAATGTAACCCTTCTACTGATGCGAAGAAAACTTTTTTATTATGTTATCAAATTGTTCCATTTTGTATTTACTTGTAAGCATGATTAGAGTCACGATAGTATCGATAAAATTCTTCTTTGACTTCTTCTGACAATATCTCAAACTGTGCAATATTAGAACTAACTCTTTCACTAATCATATTACGCATTAATACAGCATAACATATTTTTTTCAAGGTCAAAAGTGACGACCAATTTGAAGCCCAATTCAGAATAGCGCACACATTACTCGCATCAACTTGGCGCATCAAAAAACCCTCGCATAATTCCCGTAAATGATCGAAGCCATACAATTCGGCAAATTCTAGCAATGGGAGTATATTATCGGTGTCGATGCACACTATATCCGTATGCAAGTAGATAAGCACGCTAAGAACCACGATAGGATCAAATTCATGAATATCAATTGAATTGGAATTCTGGAAGTGAGTAGAATTATACATTGCAGTGATGAAATTAGATCGGTATTTTGCTATAATATCAAGGCAACGGATTTCAGTAATATCTTCGGCGTTTGCATATACATTGAAAGTTATGCGATGATTTTCAGTGGTTGCGTCATTAACAATGCGGTAGAACATATCCCTCAAATCATAATGGATATCAGGAAGACTAGAATTAACGACTAGTTTTTCTGATGTGGCAGCTAGACACGACGTAATTGGTTGATTCCATTGGAATTTATTGTTAACGAAGTCGGATTGTAAAATTAGTACATTGGAATTTAAAATATTATCTGACTCAGTAGTCCCACCAAAGTAGTAAATGAATCCATCAGCGGTCACACTAGTGTGTCCAGTGCGTGGTAACACTGGAGTATCAATACTACAACCAACATTAATAAGAGCCCATCTAAATGTTATCGATAATTCAGCAGTATCCTCTATGCGCAACAACCAGACATCATTCAAAGGTGAATTTCGACTGATACCACCATATAATACGATGACATTACCAGAGGGAACATATTCCAATGATGGACAAATCCGTTCACATGGCAATCTGTTTACAGGATCTGGAAGGACAGTAACTTTCTCCCAGTATAAGTTATTCAGTGACTTACAGTTCAACGATCTGACATCATTTAATTCACCCAATGAGTTAGAACCACCGAAACCACCGAAAACTACCATTCTAGTGCCGCCTTGCGAATCAGGCAATGGTACAACTGTTGCAGCGTGATCGCAGCGACTATTAACAGCAGAACCATTTCGAATATCCATATTGTGCACTTTAGGGTAACTCCATTTCCAGGTGTAAAACGAATCGTTCTGTTCATGGTTATTACTTATATTTTGAGCACATATTAACACATGAACGTCACCACTTATGCTCCGGGTGGTCTCGTTGCAACCACCATAAATTATAGCCCATGCTACATCTTTAGTGGTGTAACATCCCATTTTATGATCAGCCATAGAGTTGATGGCTCTAGAAATTGTACCATTGATCTTACTTTTATTATCACTAGTAATAGTCGGAAGCGCGGGGTTGATAACTGCTACAGTATGCCTTGAACATCGGAATCTTTCAATAGGAGATTCAACTGCTTGCGACCATCCATAAATGGTAGAATTTTCAATCTCCGGCACAGACCAGGTTAATGTTTTGGTATCCAATAAATAAATGGGATGCTGTTTTTGGTCAGGTATGTATGCACCTCCAATGCATACTATAATTCCGCTGTTCGGGTCAAGGTTCATACAACAATGATTACACAACATTGACGGGACATTGTTGGCGCTACCATTACTTTTAGTGCTAACAGAGCACCACTGCTGTGTACTGATATTGTACGCATAAGGAAACTGTGGATTATTCATTTGTGTATCCGACATTCCACCAATTACTAGCATTATATTCTCATGAAGAAGCACGGTTGAATGGTAATTAAATTTGGGCAACGGGAGCTTTATAACATCAGGTTCATGGTGAGAGATAGCATGGATAGAACTGAGGGACCAACTGTCACACGAATGCTGCTTCGAATCAGAGTACAACGGAATAGTCACATTGCACTGACGACGCTGCTCTACTACTTCTTTCGCTATTTCACTAGCTATCAAATTTGTGTCGACAAACTCTTTATGGTGCTTCAAGTAACAAATTGCTGTCTCGACGAGAGTATTTCGCTGGTGACGTTGACCTATCTGTATGATGTCAACTACAGTAATGTTAGTAATATGTTGGGACAATATTCGATCGATTGTTGTATTTAATTGCGGTAGTTCGAACAAATTGCTGATAAAATATAGCTCAGACACTGTTTGCACGAGTAATAATATTAGCGATTCGTGCCAATAGGATGAATTATTTATTATTTTGGCCACACAATCTTTAGATAGTAGCATGTCGTGCGCCTGAGCGTATTGCAAAATGCAGAGCAACCTGATATCATCAATGGCAATCTCACCAACATATAGGTAGTCTAGCACAATTGGCATTAAATATGCAATTTGTTCTGGGATGTAACCACTTAAGTCCAACAGTAAACATTCATGAAACACAGTAGGATCGGGAAGGTCTATTCCACCGTTTGTACCTGGAATACTTTGATACATTTCAAATAACTTGGTTGACCGACTGATGAGTATATCTGCATGACAGAGATATAGGTTATTGTTGACCTGAACACCGATATTTAAATCTTTATAATCACTTTTCAGCATATTAACATCGATGTAGTGACGGCTTGAATTACGCACGATATGCTTCTGCTGAACTTTCTCTTCTAAGTCACTTATTATTTGTACTTTTCTCCGGATATTTCGCATTATATTAGTAAGTTCTGTGGAAGGAAATGCCATATTAGAAGATATCGGCGACAAGTTATACTCATCACGACCATTAATATACGATCTGTCGTTGTAAGTGGGGATACTCACGTAAATTAATTCTCTATCTGCCAGGCATTTATAGTTGGCTAAAACACATACATTATTATCACGTCTAGGATGACCACGTAACGATTGAACATATAATGCCTCGTGTTTCCTCTCGGGATAGCATTCAATGCGATTAATCAAATTTCCAGTAGTAGCGCATAATACTGATATATTCGGTTCTTCACATGCTCCAGTAAATATGTAAGCGCATGAACTTGAATAGTACGCCCTAGTAAAATTTCCATCTAAACCAGTCTTAGGAACCTGAAATTTAGTATGAGTAGTACCATCAACTGTTAAGTACTGATTTATTTCATTATCGCTCGCTGATGCTAATATAAATGCATCATCGTGCGAAAAACATATCATAACAATACCAGAGTTGCATTTTAACGTGTATATTGGATTGTATGGTTTCATTCTGATATCCCAAGCTTTAACTTTTTGATCAAATGAAGATGTACAAAATAAAGTTGGAGTTAGATTTGAAAATCTCGATATATTAATATGATAATCATGAATATTTTCATAATTTAATAATATCTTAGCTGACTCTACATCATATATTCTCGCACATTTTGTGTAACCAGATACTAAGCAATATTGATCATGACAATTCAAATGAACACTCGTTAGTTTATCGTAATCTTGGTATCTATGAATCACATGTTGTTCACTATTAGTTGTTCCACAATGTAATGAGCCATGCGCACTTCCAACTACAAATTTGTCAGCATTTTGACGGAACCAGCATAAACCTAGAATTGAGTCATTCACAAATGGAGATCGAGTATACTTACCAATCGATTTTATGGCAACTTTAGGGGTATTTTTAGGTATTGTTATACCATTATCGAGTACTAATTCATCGTGAAAAGAATCTGCAACTTCGTAGTCATCATATCCCTTCACCACACAAACTTCACCTTTAATGGTGCCAAATATAAGCTCTTCCCGACTTGGGTGAAACTCAAATTGCCGCGGTGAATAATTACCAGATATTAAGGAGAAATTCATTATATTTAAAAGGAATTCTTATTACCCCACTTAGTTTAATCTGAAAGGCTGACAGGAAGACTGAACGGGAGGAATTTTTTGAATAAGAATAACCTTTTTTCTTCCTTTTTTGGCGATGATGGCATCGGCCGGTGCATGGTGTGGAAAATGAGAAGATGGAAAAGGAGAGGAGAGGAAAGGAAGAGAAGAAAAAAAAAGGTAATTTCCGAAGGATGGGTCTACCTTATATTAAGCGACATTATTCTGAATCCTTATTATATCGTTTATTTACGAAAATTCCGCCGGTACCGTACGGCTTCGCCGGCGATCGTCGCAAGGACTACGCGTTCAAATTTGAATAACTTAGAATAACGAATAACGATGTGCTCGAGAATTTTTTCCTGCCTCATTGTTATAGTTTTATTGCTTGGTTATGTTTCTTGCAAGAAAGAAGATTATTATAAAATTTTAGGTGTTAAGAAAAATGTCAGCGAGAAAGAACTAAAGAAACAATATCGGAAACTAGCATTACAATGGCATCCAGATAAGCATACTGGTGACGATGAGAAAGCTAAAGCAACTTCCAAATTTGCTGAAATTTCTGAAGCTTATGAGGTATTGTCTGATCCAACTAAACGTAAAGAATATGACTTGATGGGACATCAAGAAGGTGGTAATAGTGGTAATAATAGAGGGCAATATCAATATCAATCAAATTTTGCAAATGCTGATGATTTATTTCGGAACGTATTTGGAGGCGGTAGTGGTGGCTTTGGTGGTGGTGGCGGTGATAATATTTTTGATATGTTTTTTGGATCTGGACAACAAAGTCATCATGGTGGTAATCCATTCGGTCGTGGCAGTAATGGTAACAACAACAATAAAAACAATAAAAAACGTTTGATATATGAAAAGAACCAATATATTCAAGATTTAACCAAATCATTTCCTAAATATTTTGACACCAAATATATCTATTTGATTCAATACTACGAAAACAATAACCCACAAGAAGCAGATAACATTGAAAAATTTGAAAAAGTTGCAAAAAAATTAAACAAAAAAGGTATTAAATGCATCGCAATAAATTGTGGTATAGTAAAGGATCTATGTCGGAAGCACGACATACCTATTTCAGCGAGGGAAAATCCTTTATATGCCCTTCGGATGGGTGAGAATTCAAAATTATATCGAAATGATATTCATTCAATGAGATCCTTATATAACTTTGTGATTGAAAATATTCCATTAAATTTAGTTCGAAATATTAGACTTCAAACACAATTAGAACAATTTTTAGATGACGTTAAGAAGTTAAAAAATAGTATTGGATTCATATGGTATTCCGCCGAGTACGAGCCAAGCACCTCTATGCAAGTCGTTTCATATTATTTTCAAAACCAAGTTTTATTTGGTGAAATTAGAGGCCAAAATACTAAATTGGGAGATTATTTAGGACTTGAAGATTTGAATAAATCATATTTCATAGCAATCTGCAGTCATAACAAGGAGATATTCCACGAGATATACTCGGGCGAAGAAGGAAATATTAATACCATGAATAAATTTGTGAAATCCAAGATTGCAGCTAGTAAATCATGCATGAAAATGAAAAAGGTTATTCCAAAGACTGTGTCAAAGAGCTTCTTTGAGAATTTGAATGAAGAAGTCCTGCGAAGGTAACCCATCCTTTCACTCACGTAACTTATGCTTACTATTTCACTTACTTACTAACTTATTCATGTAGTATGAAGATAAATGAACTGAAGGATATTATAATTGGCTTAAATCTAGTCAAAAATATTAATGAATTGGTAGAAAAACAGGAATTCGTAAATATTATCTTGAATTATGTCAAGGAGGAACTGTAACCAATAGAACATTTTCTCGCCAATTATAGAAGAGCAGTACCAATATTGATGTATAAATGTAAAATTTGTCGATTCATCTTCTACTCTTTCCACACCTTTTCTTTCACTTGAAAGTTGAAATTTCAAGTTGAAAAAGAATTTTGGGAAGGGAAAGTTGTGAAACCTTTCTTTTTAGATATTATTTCTAAGTTTTGTGAATTCTTCCTGTCCAAATGATCTATTTGTGCTACTTTCTTGTGTTAGTTTTGAGCGGGATCGTAGCATCTGTGCAGCAACCAGTTATTGATATAACAAGTTTATTTCAACAAAATAACGAAGAAAGGTTGAAAACAGGACGTGAAATATTAACTGCGTTAGAAAATTTTGGTTATTTTCTTGCTATAGGTTCAATTATAACTGAAGACAGGCAAGGTAATCAAATTGTAGCTGCCAAAAAACTATTTTCAGAAGTAACAAATAATGAAAAAGAGAACTATAAAATGTCTGTCAACGATGTCGGAAATTTTGCTCGCGGTTTTATCCAATTTGGAAGTGAAAGTGGATTGTCTACTATTTTTGAACCTAAAGAAGGATTTTCGTACGGAAATCCAGAGAATATAAAACCCTCAAACCCACTTGAATCCATAAATATTTGGCCTGAAAACATTAATCAAACTTTAAAGATAACAATAGAGAGCGTTTTTAAAGATCACACGATTATTGTCAATGAAATTGTTAATGTTTTAGGCGAAGTTTTGAGTATAGATTTTCATGAAATTTTTGATTATTCTGGAAATATTAGTCTAATGCGTATGTTTCATTATTTGGCAGTGCCTGATAATGATAATACTAATACACTAGGGTCAAGTGCGCATACTGATTGGGGTTTTTTAACAAGTATTTTAGGTGATAGTAGTGGTTTGCAAGTATGGCATAATGATGAATGGATCGATGTGCCTGCAATAAAAGGGTCCGTGATAATAAATGCTGGTGATTTTTTGGCATTAATCACTAATAATTTAATCCAAGCGCCGATACATCGAGTTTTATCCCCAGTTACTACCGATAGATATAGTTATGTCTTATTTCATTATCCTAATTATAACTTTAGGCTAGCGACATTAAATCGTTCCCCGAATGATGTCGCGGAAGTAGATAATGATGGAAGTAACAAGTTATTATTTAATACGCTCAAAGATCAGAATTTCGATGCGAACGAATTGTTTGGTGACATAATTGTAAGGAAATGGCAACAAGTGTATAGGATTTAATAATAAACACACGAAATAACTGTATAAGAATATCACCTATCTATCTATCACTTGATTGTCTTAATGATTCATTCCAATTCTCAGCGGATAGTAAAGATAGTAAATTTTTGTGTGCTTCACGTCGTAATAATAATTGTTGTTGGCGCTTTTGAACTATAACAGATTGCTGTTCCGACAATTTATTAAGTTGTCTTCTAGTATGAGCAGAAACTAATTCATTACCAATTCTCTTCAATGCATTAATGACATCAGTCTTGTTGCCATTGTTCGCCCATTCTTCTTCACGTAATAACCTCACACGGTCATCAAACAGGGATGACAAAGAGTCGATGTGACTTTTAGCTTCATCTCGTATCATATTAACCTTTTCTCGCACCTCACTCTGTTGATTCAATCGCCACTCATGAATTTTATGTAAAAAACCACGATATATTTTACGTAGCATGACCTGCTCTTCGTTTCTTTTTCTTAGATGGTACGAGTATTGGTCCCGTTTAAGGTCTTCAATCCAGCGCTTTTGTTGCGTTTGAATCGTTGTGTCATATTTTTTCTTGTTAATTGCACTAAAGTTACTACTACTTAGTTTGTGCAATTTTTCTCGACGTCGTCTAGCAGATTCTAACTTTTCATCCAATAGAAGTATATTACGACTTCGGACTAACACCTGCTTAGCGTCTGTAGTCTTACATATTCTATCTAATTCTTCATTCGTTAATTTCAAACCTTTAAAACTACTCAATTTGGAATTATTTAATTTAGATTTGTTTTTACTACCCAAACGTCGATGAATATTTTGAACTTCATCGTTAAATAGACTTTCATCAGTTGTAATACTACCAGAGCGGATTGAGGATGTATCAAATTTACCTATGTTTGTAGTGGAATAAGTGAAAGAATAATAAGATATAAAAAATGAACTTACCTCCGGGTAACACCCCAATATAATTAGAATCTTGTGATTCTTGACTCGTAATGCTTACTATTCTGATAAAAATATTTATTAAATTTGATAAAGCATTAATATCACCTTGGATAATTTTAACACCAGTTATATGTGGTAAATCTTCATTAATTTGCAGTGACAAACCATCAATAACTCTTTGAGCATTTGCAATATAGGCCTCTTTGGTTTGAGGATTTCTAGTTATACCATTTAATCTGTAAAAAATAATTTGGCATAAAATAAGCAAAGTATTAAGTAATTAACACTCAAAATTGTAACTTACCTGACATGAAATAAGGATTCAAATATGGCAACAAACATTGATGATGCTACACGACATAACTCTCTTATAGACGAAATTTTTTTCGCTGATATTCCAACAGCAGACAACAAATTGTTTGTATTCGCCAGTAAATGCTCGTAACGATCGTCATCGTGAGACGAAGATGATCTGTTTGTAGGCATTTATGTATGGATTGATAACAACGATGGCTTTTATTAATACAGATTATTACTTGCTGCTACAAGATACAATCGAAGTAATCTATTGGACCGAAAATTGCCTTGTAGAAAGTATACCAGTCAGATACGATCAGATTCTCCTGGCGACAAAAAATACACTGGAGAAATCTTTGTGTGAACCAGCTGGCCAGGGCCGTGGTGCGACAATGATCATTGCAATTAGAGAAGCACACACTACAATCCAGAGCATAAGTATTTCTTCACTAAAATTAAAAATAAACATAAAGCAGAATCAATTAAATATTTATATTTCCACTACCATAAATTCGCAAATGGTGAAGTCAAAATAAATCCCGAGATTAATTATTAAGTTCTGATTAATTTCATCGTAAATATATCAATAAAATTATACTTTACGGAACGGAGTACAAGTGGTACCGCCGGTCTGTTTGTTCTGTTACTCGCATAACTGGAAAGGAAAAGAAAATTGTAGTTGGCACCGTGCCGCACGTACTCAATTCAGACTGTTAATTCAGGCCGAATAATGAGCGTCTCTGAGGTGTTTAAACGTGAAGTTAATGATATCGGCCGAGATGCTGGTGGTATATATCGCGATATCGCGCGTGACATAACAATCCCAACAATTTTCTCCCATGGTCAACAAGGATCACTCAATTGGTTGGAAGTTATCACGGCATTCACTGGCTCGAACAATACAGATTCTATATCTACAGATAGCAAATATAAAATAAATCTCATCGATACTGTGCTATTCAAGGGTGGTAAAATATCAAACTACTTATACACTAATATTGAGGGTTATATAGCCGAGAAACCAAAGAGTTTCCTTAAATTACACAAAATTATTAATGAATTTAGCACCAATTATGAGTTATTACTGAAATCTAATAAAGATGTCAATAAAATAGCATTGTTGTATATGAATAGTAGTGATACACCACAACTTCTAGATGTTAATGAATTAACAAATTTAGCATTAACAAATAATATGACAATGATACAATCATATGTACCATCTAAAGGTATTGCTAGTAATTATAGAACATTTCAGACAACATATTGGTTAGATATATCAGCACAATGTCATACAAAATCAGAAAAATTAGATATACCATCTACAATAGCTGGAACTGATGGAAGTAAACCAAATCAATCCGTAAGTAAAACTAATATGGATAAAAATGCGAATCTAGCTATGGATAAGATGATCTTGCAGTTAGTTAGTAAAATTCAAAATTATTATAGATGTCGTGTTGTTAAGTTAATAGTTGAGTTTGTTCAAGACTTCAAAGGAAAGATATGGTTATTACGTACATCCGAATGTCAAACTGCAGCGGAAAAAATCGAGAAAAAACCATCTTTACAGTTCAAGCAGTTAAGAACAAATCAAGTAGCTGAATTTGGTGACCAAGCTCGTTCTGGAAGTGCTGATAGTTTGCAAGAAGGGTATTTAAAATCGAAATCATATGATATTGGTCGATTTTCAGATAATCGGGTTGAGATACGATCGAAGAAAGATGTTCCGCCACCAGAACATGTTGTTCAACAAATTATGGCATCATCACCTAAGCGCACTAGTCGCTCTCGAGGCGGTTCAGCATCTGATACAAGGCAGGGAAGACTGTCACCTATTCAAACTAATATAATGAATAGTGATGGAAATATTCCATTTCATACATTACAAGTACCAAATGCAAGATTAGGCACTGAAGTTCCAATGGCTAGTGGTACTTCTATGTTTGGTTCGACTCAATTACCTGGTTGCCAAGGTGATTTTTGTAATTTTGATATAACGGTTTTCGAAAATTCTGATGTGTCTACCATCACTGCTAATACTAAAGCGAAGACTGAAGACAAAGTCTCTGAATTTCGTAAGAAATTGAAGACGCCAAACAGTGAGAGAAAAGTAAATAGTAGCGAAGTAAACGAGAACATGATAACAGATTTAATGAAGGCTCCTCCAGTCAAAAAAATGAGACCAAAAGCATTAACAGCTCAACAGATAGATAATGCAATGTTAGGATATAGTAGCGATGAAGGCAGTCTCACTAGTTATGATAGTAGCAGACAATCTATGGACGGATTTAGATTAATGTCTAACCGTATAATAATTCAATCAAGACAAGAAATGCCACTAGTAAAGCTACTGCTGCAGCGTCATAAACGAGGTGAAAAGGGTGATTATATTTCAACTGAAAGCTACAACGATATTGCAGCTAGTGCTAAACTACCCAGTCATTATTATAAAGATGTGCCTTGTTGTAGCAATTGCTTCAAAATTTACAACATTATATCTAAAGCACGAGAAAAGGCAATAAAGAAAATTGAAAAGAAGATTGATCGTGAAAGAGACCGTAGTATATCTCCATCATCTGCATCATTTGGTGGAGGAGGATCAGTTGCATCACTAAGCGAGCTAAATACTGTGTCTATGTTATCATTTGATTCGTTTGTTAAAGGTGGATCATCTGTAACTGAATACGACAATAAAGAAGCTAATGAGTCACTTCATGCCGCTATAGCAGTAATAGATAGTTTGACTAAATTAGATATTGCAGAAATCCGTACAATGGTTAAACCTCCAGCAGCGGTAGAAGTTGTGTTAGAGGCAGTGATGTGTTTATTAGTTGGTAAATCAATAACTTTTCAAGAAACAAAAAGAATTCTTGGAAGTGGTGAAGCTATACTACAAATGTTCCGTGATTTCAAGTTAGAAGACATAACAGACCAGCGTTTAAGACTAGTAGAACCATATGTCGACAATCCTGTATTTCGCCCTGAAAATGTCAGACCCGTTAGTTTATGTGCATCTAAGTTTTGTGCATGGGTACTAGGTGTAGTTCAAGCTGCAAGATGGGCAAGAGGAATAGGGCATACTCGATTAGATGGAGTAAAACGCAATAAAGATAACGTTGGTCCAACTAAAGGAGCTATATCAAAGTTTGCGTCATCTACTGTCAGTTTAGACGAATCTTCCTTAGAAGAACTAACATTTGTTGAAAAGTTAGAAAGGAAAAAATTAAAACGTGCACAAGAAAATAAATCAAATATAAGTCGTGCGGCAGATGATAGAACACCAAATTCAAAGTCACTATCTAAGCAAAAACGCACGACAAGTCCAACTAATACGACTAAGGTGTTGAAATCATCACTTTCAGCTGCTTCTGTTCTAACCACTGAAATGACTGTTGCTGAATTACCGGCTCCTTCGACAATATCGGAGCAGTTTGCGGAGTCTATTATTAATAGTAATATTAACAATGATGTTGAGACAAAGCCTAAAACTCCCAAAACCAAAAGTAATAAGAATCGGGATCAACAAGCTATGGCTGCCGCCCAGAAGAAATCTATCGAACGATTATCATCACACGACAAAGGTGAAGCGAATATGAGTCTTGTTGGACAGGCAAGAGAGTTCAGATGTGCTGATGGTATCTCAAATATGCCGTATATAATTTTAGGTGGACTGTCTTTGAATGTTAAAAGGTGCAATTTTATTATAATTCATGATTTCTTTGACACTTGTGATGCTACTGCAATATTATTCAAACCAATAATAACTCGTCATGATGGTTGTCAAGTACTTTGTTTTAATTATCCGGGTCAAGCAAATACTGTGTGGCCACGATTGTCCCAAGCTGAACGGGATCGCGGAGCAAAAGAACCAATTTTAAATAATGATTGGATTGCTGATAGAGTTCATGAACTGTTGCAGTATGCGGAAGAAGAGGGTGATATCTTAATGAGTAGTCCATTTCATTTAGTTGGTATTGGTAATGGTGCATGTATTGCTGCAGCCTTTGCGCAAAGATGGGGTGGTGATATGAGATACCGTAATAGTTTGAGGTCCATTGTATCAATCAATGGTTTCTTATATCCAGATGCTCAATTAAGTTCTATACTGCATTCGGCTACTCAAGTATTTGAATCTACGCCTCACACGAGACCTGATATTCCTATTTCATATTGGTGTAGATACTTATTTTGCGACGATTACTTGGCTAAGATCAATCCCAATTTAGTATTAAATATTTACACTGCAGTGGCTAATCCTATTACAAATGAAGGGCGCAGTAAAATTTCTAGAGGATGTTTACAGCATCGAGACTTACGAGGTGGTTTGTCTCCTGATCATGTTCCATCTGTTGTTCCAGATACTACATTAAATAGAGTGCAAGTACCTGTTATATTAGTACAGTCTACCGAAGATATGTTAGTAAACGCTGCTAATGTAGATCCATTCTTGGGTGGCCGAAATACCAGGCATCTTTGGTCACATCAGCTCAACGTACTTTCTAATGCCGTGCTGAACCAAGCTATGGATATTAATGCCCAATGGGTAGGTAAAATGTCATTAGGTCCACAAGACTACCAAAAATTCAGTATTTTAGGTAAAATGGGATTACGAATGTTGCTGGATACACTGGGTAATCCACGCGGTGCCTTTTGTATGTGGGTTCGTGCGGGTCACTTGTTACAACAAGAAAATAAAGCGGCAATAATGGATTTAATAGATATTTTAGCATGCCCTACCGAGGAGTATGCTGGATTTGAAGTTATGGCACCACCTTCCTTGACTAGCGTTATTACTGGAACCAAGACAGCAGAAGATATTCCTGTTGAGAGTCACGATGCATCGTCTAAAATTGAAATCTTATTCAAACTTGCGCCATCTAAACAAGTAATTAAAGATGGAAAAGCAGCACAAGTACTACCTATTGTAAACGAGACTATTACTAATGAGTATAAGAGTGAAATTGTATTACAATCTCCTATTCTTGAGCCACCATACCCAAGTTCATCTTCTGTCGAAGAGAAAAACAACATTTCACCAGACAAATTGAAAATTGAAGAAGAAACAAATTTATTGGCTGTGCGACAAAAGCAAATGGAAGATGAACTACTTGCGAAGCAAGAACTTATGGCATTAGAATTGCGACGTCAACAAGAAGCTGTTGAAGAACAAACAAGATTGTTGGAGCTTCGTCGTTTACAAGTTGAAGAGGAATCGAGACAATTAGAATTACGGCGTAAGAAAGAAGCTGAAGAAGAAGACACGAGACAGCTAGAACTTCGCCGCCAACAAGAAATTGCAGAGCAGCGCAGAATTGAGGAAACAAAGAAATCACAGAAACAAGAAGAAGAGCGATTAGCATTGCAAAAGTTGAAAGAAATCGAGTTAAAGAGACTAGCAGAGCAAAAAGAGCAAGAAGAACGTGAATTTAAAATTGCTATGGAAACTCAAAAGGCTCAAGAAGTACAGAAACAATTAGAGGCTAAAAAATTTGAAGAAGAATTATCCTCTGTATCAATTGCAAGTAGCGACAGTACATACAGATCATTGAAGGATAAAGAAACCCCCTTATTTCCAAGTACAATTAATTCAGATTCAATCGTTTCAACTAAAACACAGAGAGATAATCGCATGTGGGTTGAGGCAGTGCCAGATGTATCAAATGCGTTACAATTAGAGGCTGATTTAGCTGAACGTCAAAAGAGATTTTTAGAACTTGAAGCATCTGAACGAGCTAAATTAGCTTCAGATGCACAGTCTCGTATCGAAAGGTTTGAACAAGAGCAAGCCGCGCGTCGTCGCCAATATGAAGATGAAGATAAGCGTCTGCTAGAAAAGTTACAACACGAATTAGAATTAAGGAGGAAGGAAAGAGAATTAAGCGAGAAACAGCGACGACTTGAGATACAAGAGTTGGAGAAGAAATTAGTTCAATCGGGTTTAATTGAGCGATATGATAATGACACGACTACCCAAGTGCCAGTTGAAGAATTACCTCCATTATATTATGATCCACCGCTTGATTTACCTGCTGTAATCACTGATGGTAAACCAAATTTAGAGAATGCGTTAGATGCCATGGTTCGTGATGAAGAGGATGCTCGCAAACGTGGAATTATGTCATTAGAAGCATACGAAACAGTGAAAAATCAAATGATTGCACGTCAAATTGAACGCGATCAAAAGTTACGTGCAATGGCTGGCGACGAACAAAAAGAGTTAATTGAACAGAGTGTACGGGTTATACAACGTGTTGGCAGAGGTCACAATGGTCGTAAAAAATTTAAAATTGCAGCGGAAAAACGTCGATTGCAAAAAAAATTAATTGCTGGAATGATAAAATTGCAGGCATTAGCCAGAGGATTCACAAGTCGTAGACGTTTCGCTGAAATGATGCATCTTCGTTTATTGATGTTAAAGCGTGGTGCATCAATTATTATGATACAGAAGATTGGACGAGGATACAATGCACGTAAGCTTATTAAATACTTACGGAAACATGCTCGTGCGACTACAATTCAAAGACTTTTCCGTGGTTGCTTAGCTCGTAAAGCAGTTGCTAAAGAAAGATATAGATTAGAGCTAATAAGAAGAAAATATATATCTGCATCAAAAATACAGTCATCATGGCGCATGAAAGTAGCAAAAGAAGAATTTCGAAGTCTTCGTATACATATGCTTGCTGCGATAGAAATACAACGATGTTATCGTGGTTATTTAGGACGTAAGCAAATGAAACGTCGAAGAAAATGGGAATCTACTGCACCTGGACCAGAGCGTATTAAACTTGGTATGCAAATGATTGAAGAAAGTAAAATTGCATTTGAAAAACAACAAGAAGAAATTGATGCATTACATAGGGCACAAGAGCGCGCTGAAGCAAGAGTATCACATATTCATGCTGAGTTAAAAGATGCTGAAAAAGAATTGAATGTGCTCGAGCGAGAATTACAAGAGATCGATCAAATTGAAAGAGATTTACAGACGTTAACGCACGAAAGAGATGTTCTACAGCGTGGTGTAAGTGATGCTGCTGGTATGCCTAGAACAGCGCTGAAAGGACACGAGGAGCTATTACTTGGTAGGGAAAGTAACAATTCTAATGATCCAGATTTAGAGCGCCGTCGTAAGGCTGAAGCATATGCATTAGAAATGACAATTCAAATTAAACGTGCTGAACGAGAGAAAAAGAAACAAGAATTAGAAACAGAATTTGCTGCCGTATTCAAAGAAGTTGATAAGAAAAGAAAAGCATTGGAACGACTCGAATTATCTTTAGCTGATATGGAATCGACTAGAGAACGTAAAGACAGAGAGTTCAGGCGCCTACAAAAGAATTTAATGCAACTTTTACTGGAACAAAAGCAAGAGTTAGACGATTTAAGGGAAAAAGGTATCGAATTAGAGACCGCTACAGCGACTACAGCTGCGGCTGCTGTAGCCACAGCGCAAAAAGCAAAGGAACACGAGCAAAGGTCTATGGCTATGTTTTCACAGACCGAAGAACTTATGAAATTTCAATTCATGTCGATGTCATTGTCTTATTTTAGTTCCTTGAATATGTTAAAGCAACTGCGTGATATGAACGCAGATACTACAACTGCTGCTATTACATCATCAGCTGACGCAGCAGCAGCCGCCGCCGCCGCAGCTGCTGCCGCGAACCTTCCAAGTATCAAACGCATGGATATTGGTGCTTCTGATTTTGTAGAATTATCAGTGCAGAAGAAAAAAGAGGAATTGGCAGCATCTGACAACGCAGAAAAGGAGGCAAAGAAAGCTAGATCCAATCCACTTCCTGATAATGTTAAATCATGGACAGTTATTGATGTTAGTAGATGGTTAGATGCCATATACTTAGGTCAATATGTGCCAGCGTTCCGCGAAGCATGTGTTGATGGTCCTTTCTTGATGGAATTACGTGAGGAAGATTTTGTTCAAGTTTTAGGTATGTCGCATAAATTACACGTTCGTAAAATTATGGTATGTCGTGATAAATTAAGACCATTAAATGAACAAGAACTAAAGAAGAAGGAATTGATGGAAATTGAAGAACAAGCGCAAGCAAAGCGGGATAATACTGGTGTACCAACTATGGATATAGTGTTTAGTCAAGCTAGAAACTCAAGAAATAAACGCGTCGAGGAATCATTAAATCTTGGCTTCAAGGTTGATACCGAAGATGAAAAAGGCAATACTTTATTACTTGTCGCTTGTCAGAATGTCAATAAACGTTTGGTTGAAATGTTATTGATTCGTGGTGCTAACGTGAATCATCAAAATGCACAAGGTAATACGGCTTTACACTTTGCTTTAGCATTTGATAGTGAAGGACACCTAGGAGAATATTTGATCGAACATGGAGCTGATGACACAATTGAGAATGTCGAAGGCTTGACAGCGTATGATGGAATTACGTAAGTGCTGTTATATGGCTTGATAACGAGCGTTTCTGATAGAATATAAATGTTAAAAATTGTAAAAATTATTACATACATTACAAACTGCTTCAACTATTCATAAGTGTGAGTAATAAATAACAACTCGTTTTTGTTATTACTGGGACATCGGAGTAAAATACGCTCCCGTATCTACTAATCGTTTCACCAGTAAGTGCCCTTGACAGGATGCAGGGGTAAACACTCCTCCTCCTACTTTGATATTATTTTTCTCATAAAATAATGTTAATGCAGATTCAACCAACATTCTAGCAGTTTCCCTATAACCAGGGTCGTCAGGAAAATATATCATTGCAGAAACAGTAGAATTCTTACTGCCTTTGGCAATAGCAGTTATATTTAAGTAAGATTTAGACATTTCATCCGCAGATGGACCTTCACCAGGTTTGGGTAAAACATAAGTTTTCAATACATAGGCAAATGGTGGACATGATAATAAGGTCACAAACAATATTAATTGCATAACATTTATAAAACCAGCAAAAAAACTTGGGTAGATAAGTGCCTCATTATACTTAAATGAGGCCGAATAATTGTTAATCGCATTGGAACGTTTGACACAATTTGCATTTACACTTGCCATAATAAATGGACCACACCATGACTTAAACTGCTTACTATAACGAAGAAACATAGTATTATTAATTACCATTTTATTAGAGGATTTCGAGCTACTCAAAGCTTTCAATAATGGATCAAAACCTAATTTACTGCTATATTGTACACGATTTTCCAATGAATAGAAAATAGTATTAATTGTACCGCCACTTGCAGATCCACGGGCTTCGTCATATATGTTAATTTCTGTCAATTCTTCATTTTTGGATTTTAATTGATTCGCACAACTTTGCACAAGCAAATCCCAGGGTACAGAGTCATGACCACAACAGTGAACTATTCTAGCTCCAGATACTTTTGCTTGATCATCATACTTATCAATCATTTCACGAACCCAATCAATTTCACCTGTTATATCACAATAATGCGTACCCAAATCGCTACAAAATCTCACCAAATCTGAACCATATTTTGCAAATGGACCTACTGTAGATATTATAACAGATGTAGAGGCAACCATATCTTGAAGACTTTGCAAATCAGCGACATCAGCTAGTATAATAGGAACATTAGCACATGTGGGATTAATTTCAATAAGTTCTTTTTTTAATGCCTCCAATTGTTGTTTATTTCGCCCTGCAAATGCCCACTTAAATTGTGTTCCATACTGCTTTGCAATATATTTAACAGCTAAACGACCTGTAAAACCAGTTGCTCCAAATACTACGATGTCATAAACTCTATCAACTTTTGATGGTTTAATTGTTACATTAGTAAATTTTAAGTCATTACCCTTTTTGGTTGCTGAAGGAACAATTAATCCATATAACAACTTGAAAGGTAAACAAATCAATGTTATAGGAAGTAAACAAAATAACCAAAGGGGTAAAACGATTACTAAATACACTATGAAATGAGGAAACACACTTGAAAACTTAGCAAACGCCATTTCTTTCTTGTCTCTCTTCACCAGCTCGTTCATGTTAATATTAGCGGATCCAAATGTATTGTATTGAGTGCCAACGAAAGGTGTACTTTCCTCACTTTGCATCAAAATATGATTTATTATACTTGATTTCAAAGTCTGTTTTTTTCTTAAGGATCTTAGACTTCCTTTGGAGCCTGATCGCCAATTCACCCGGTTGATTGTTTATAATGCACGTAGGAAGAGATGAATGAATTATTACTAGTGAGGAAGGCAATTAAAAACAGCGACTGATTAAAATTTGTGTGTTCAAAAAGAACTAATGCAACACTATTTAAGTAACGAAGATTTTTAAAAACTTCTTATTATGATAATTATAAGGAGCATATCTGCATAAGGTCAACGGAACGATTTAATGCATTTTTCACCATGAAGGTAATCATAAAGATCTGACCGGCCTTTTTTGCACACGTCACACGGAAGGCCCGCATTTGCGCTGACAATTTCCCGTAGTTGCATACGTAAACAAACAATACCAACCAAGATGGCTGCATTATTCGTCCTATTCCTTGTCGCCTTATTCGTCTCTGTCCAGTCCTTTAACAGCAATGGTCATCGTATGACTATGTCTTTAAAAGACTACAAAGAAGAGTTAGCAAAGACTGCTGCCGCAATTGCCGCTCCAGGTATGAATAAATGCATTACAAATAATAATAATTTTGCATTTTATTTATCATTTATGCTTTTAAATATGTAGGTAAAGGCATCTTAGCTGTTGATGAGTCAACTAAAACAATTGGTAAACGCTTACAATCAATTGGCATTGAAAATACTGAAGAAGCAAGACAAGCTTACAGAGGTAAGTAAACGAATTTAATTCTTATGTTCATATATATTACTAACTTTATTCTCATCACTATAATATCAATTAGGTCTACTTTTCACTGCTCCTAATCTTGGAAAGTATATTTCTGGTGCAATCTTATACGAGGAGACTTTGTACCAGTCACACAAGAATGGTAAACAATTTGTTGACTTATTAAAGGCAAATGGTGTATTCCCTGGTATTAAAGTAGATACCGGACTTCAACCACTTCCAGGTGCTGATCCAATTGAAACCTGGTGCACAGGTCTTGATGGTTTAAAGGAAAGAGCTGCTGCTTACTACAAGCAAGGTGCTCGCTTTGCTAAATGGAGAGCCGTCTTACAAATCACCGCTGATGGTTGCCCAACTCCTTTATCTATCCAAGAAAATGCCTGGGGACTTGCTCGTTATGCTCGTGCTGTTCAAGAATCTGGTCTTGTACCAATCGTAGAACCAGAAATTCTAATGGATGGTGATCACAACATTGAGAAGACTGCTGAAGTTCAAGAGAAGGTTTTAGCTGCCGTATACAAAGCTCTTAACGATAACAATGTTTTCCTTGAAGGAACTTTACTTAAGCCTTCAATGACTTGCCCAGGTGCTGAATGTACTGAACCAGTCACTAAAGAAAAGATTGCAGAGTACACAATCCGTACCTTAGAAAGAACCGTACCATCATCAGTCCCAGGTATTACCTTTTTATCTGGTGGTTTATCTGAAGAGGAGGCATCAATTTACTTGAATACAATGAACTCAATTAAACGTAAAGGTCCATGGGCTGTTACCTTTTCATATGGTCGTGCATTACAACAATCTACTCTTAAAGCATGGGGTGGAAAAGAAGCAAACATTGGTGCTGCCCAAAATGCCTTATTAGCTCGTGCTCAAGCTAACTCTGAGGCATCCTTAGGTAAATATGTTGCTGGTTCCCAACCATCTGCTGATGGCACTTTGTTCGTTAAAGGATATAAATACTAAATTTTGTTAGAATCTAGTTTTAATATTTTATGCCCAATATAAACAATTTTAATTCAAATAAAATTTTTTCTTCTATTTTCTTTCTTCAACTTTTCTTCTTCTCTTCTTTAAATTTACCCCTAACTTTTTGCTTCTCTGAAGTCAAATTTAAAATACAAAAATACACGTAAGAATCCGTAAGATGTCGATCGAGCGTGGCGTGTTAAGCACCTTGAGCAAGCGTTATGACGCAGGATTCCCTCACACAAACACGAATATCGTTGTTCTCGTGCAATCTTTAAAAGCAGTGGGTGATGCTGGTGATAGATATCGCTTGTCATTCAATGATGGCGAGACCAATATAACGGTGTGATTCTATTCATACACATGCTTCATAGACTGCTAACTTATTATTATTATCATTTTATAGGGACTGGTGACTGGAAATATGATTGATTTTATAACTTCCAAACAAATTGTTGAGGGAACTATCGTGAAGATAACAAGTTTTACATTGAACAATGTACAAAATCAAGTTGTTTTAATTATTCACACCCTTGAACCTGTTGGGAGTGCTCCAACGAATAATTTTACTAATCCTCCACCAACTTATAGTAGTAATATGGTTCCTTCATATCAAAGTGTGCAGCCATCATCAGCACATGTTGCTCCAACTTCATACAATCCTCCTCCAGCATATCAAGCATACAGTGGACAAAGTAATAGTCGCCCAGTAATAAGAGACACTGGTGCTGTGTCATTCACACCAATTGATCAATTAAATCCTTATGCCAATAAATGGACTATAAAAGCAAGAATCAGTAATAAAAGTGACATTAGATCATGGAATAACGCTAAGGGCTCTGGCACTTTATTTTCAATTGATTTAATAGATAATAAAGGTAGTGAAATAAGAGGAACTTTTTTTAAAGATGCTTGTGATAAATTTTATCCATTGTTGCAACAAGGGATGGTTTATACATTTACTGGTGGGCAATTAAAAGTCGTATCCAATAAACAGTATTCAAATATTAAGAATGATTATGAAATAACTTTCGACTTGCGATCAGATATTCAACCATTTGGCGAAGATACATCAATAAAATCAATCAATTATAACTTTACCAAACTTGATCAAATTTCTACTGCTACAGTAAACTCATCTGTGGATGTAATTGGTATAGTAATGTCAGCACGAGATATTCAAAGTTTAGTCAGTAAACAAAGTGGTAAAGAATTGATAAAACGTGACGTCACTATTCGCGATGAAACTTTTCAAGTTTCTATCACACTTTGGGGTGACAAAGCTAAAACTGATAACTGGAATGAAGGCACTATTGTTGCATTCAAAGGACTTAAAGTTGGTGAGTATCAAGGTACAATATCACTATCCACATCTGCTAGTAGTACAATTAGTATCCTTCCTGATTGCCCTGAAGGTGCGGCATTACATCAATTTTACTATGAAAATAAAGGCAATCTTCCCGCAGTTCAATCTTTAAGTGGTAATGCTGGGACATACGATAAAAACTCAGTATTACCAGTTGAAAAACGTACTCTTTTATCTGATGTTGAAAATTTAGGAAAAAATGAGAAGCCAGATTGGGTTACGTTCAAGGCAGTATTAAATAAATTTAACAATACAAATTCTTGGTATTATCCATCATGTCTCAATCCAGACTGCAAAAAGAAAGTTGTAGAATCAGGCAATAGTTGGAATTGTGAAAAATGTGGCGTATCCCATCCAGAACCTAAATATCGTTACGTATTGACTGGATCTGTGCTTGATCACAGCGGTAGTCATCGTGTTTCATTGTTTGATGATCAAGGTAAAATGTTGCTTAAATGCAGCGCTGATGAATTTCATGCTGCTAGACAAGCCGACGAAACTGCCATTGAAGGCTATAAAAATAACTGTTTATTTAATCAATATGTCATTAAAGGTACAGCAAAAGTTGAGATGGTAAGTGATAAACCATTTGTTAAAGTATCTGTTCAACAATTAACTCCTGTTGATTATGTAACCGAATCAGCGGCATTAATTGAAGCTATCAAAAAGTATAATTAATTCTATCGTGCTGTAGAGTGGAAAGTGACGAGGGATATTTAAATATAAAGACAGCTTGGTTGAATAAAACTCTGTAAATAATTACATTCCTTTTTAGTACCTACATTAAAAACTGAAGGTCTGGCTTAGTCATCATCTTCTGCGCTTTCGTCACCATAGAGATCGAAATTATACTCATCTTGCAGCTCTTGACGCAATCTATTAAAGTTAGCAAATGTAAATTTAGTGAATATGTTCTTCATCATGTCTAAACATCTTATCATATCACCACTATCTCTACTTCTTACATTATACTTGACACATAACAGTACTACAAATACTAGGGCTTCAAAAACATTATTCTCACCCTCACCTATTGCATATCTAGTCACAACATGCCCATCTGCTTTAAACACATTATAGTGTGGAATACTTGAAGTATGGCGTCTATTTGCATGTTGAGGAGCATCCTCTCTTACGATACCAATAATAAAATTACGTTTCCCTATTTTTTTCCTTGTATTTCTTAATGTCTCAAGATCTGTCACATATCGAATATTTTGAGAATCTTTATCCATTATCCGAAGAAATACAGATATTATTATTTCATAGTCCAACTCTGTAGTGCCAAAAATATCATCAATACGTCTACTTTTATCGAATGAATTACGATTTTTCCATATACGATCTAAATATTTGAGATTATGCTTACCATATTCGACCTTTTCGGATGGCGCAAAAAAAATACTATAAGCCAATTTATAATCATCTACAAACATTTCCTTCCTACTATTTCCAGCACCAAAATAATCTGCACGATCAGCCATAGCTCTCAACGTTTTCATGAGTTCATTTAATGTTTTTCTTATATCAAATTTTTTGGTAGACCAATTTTGATCATAACCATATAAATTCGTATTATTTTCCTGCATTTGTAATTCTCGGACAAACTTATCCATAGCAATTTCACTAATATCCAAATGTAATAACCGCTCTGTTTGCACTTCTAACTCCTTCAGCATTTTAATGACAACATCTCGTTGTTGACCTTCAGGGATGTTTGGGTTATTATTATCCCGCTGTAAACCGAAAGCATTGTGCACATTATGATAAGTGATATTCGGGACGCGTCCGGGATCAAAAATTTTCTCGCATAAATGTCTACTATTTTTTTTAATTGACTGTAATGATTGGATAACTATATCTAATAGATACATTTTAATTTTTTTAACCCAATCACTTGATATATAATCTATTCTGAGCTCCTCTTCAATATGAGATTCGATTATCACATGATGAATATTCCCATTTTTACCTCTACCTCCGACTAAATCAGGAATTAAACGACCAGGTTTATTCAGATCATGAACTGGAGATTTGGTAAACTTGTTATTAGTCAACAACATTGTTGGTTGAACAGTAATACTCGATTCAGTATTTGATTTTGTTTGCTGATGAGCTTTGACTAATTTTTCAAAATCACGATCTTGGCTATATTGAGCACGATATAAAAATGGACTTCTCCCTATAGCATTTTTACTCGCAGCTGTTGGTGTAGTCGTGCCTGCGCCTATATTAAACTTTATAGGCAATGGGGAATTGTTACCGTCATGCGATTTAAATCTACCTTCAGGTGACGCTGATTTACCCTCTTGTGACACAAATAATTTTTTTACTGGTTTATTCTCTACTTTATTACTATTTACCTCAGTTTTCTTCTCGGTTTTTTTAGTTTCAGTAAATCCTAACAATTGCTTTAAAAAGTCTGGAAATAAAATAAATAGGTTTTTTGTCAGATTAGTACGCAACCAAATGACTGAATCTTTTAACTCTATTATTTTATCTTTGTAATCGTTAAATGTCCAACTATTGATGTATGTAGCACAATAAGAATAAGTAGAAATGAATTATAACGAGAAACAGTACCTAGAGATGAATGCTAATAGTATAAAATATAATAAATTACGCAAATATAGTACGTTGATACTATATGCATTTACGACCGCTATTATTGACAAAATGGTTATGAGGACATTTAATCGAGTACTATATATGTTGCTCCGCTCTATGTTCGTTGCACGGGAACTGATTGTGTTGTACATATTCACCACAGAACAAGTAGATGAGTGAAACAATACCTATGACTCACGAAAATGGTTCATTCGTCCCTTCTTGTGTGTTCATGTGATTTTTGAAAGGTGGTACCTGTATAAAGGGATTACCATAAATGGGATAGACATGGACATGACCAGCATTAATGTCAAACTTCGTATGCATTACAAGACGTCCGTATGGTTTATAATAAAATACAATCAATAAAATTTAAGGTAGTTGATAAGTTCTCTAATCGTGAAATAATGGTGGTAGTCCTTGAGATAGTCTCAATCTTTCTGCAATTAAAAAAGATAATTCTAAAGCTTGGTCACCGTTTAATCTAGGATCACAATGAGTATGATATCGTTGAGATAAATCTTCCACTAATACATTTTTTACGTTACCACCAATGCATTCAGTTACATCTTCGCCAGTCATTTCTAAATGCACACCACCTGGATGTGTACCCATTTCAGCATGAACATCAAAAAACGCCCTTAATTCATCACGAATCATATCAAATGGTCTTGTTTTATAACCTGAATCAGTTTTAATAGTATTTCCATGGACAGGATCGGAACACCAAAGCACAGTGCGTCCTTCCTTTTGTACTGCTCGTATTAAAGTTGGTAAACATTCTCTTAACTTTTTGGCACCCATTCTTACTATGATGACTACTCTACCAGGAATATTATCAGGATTGACCGTATCTAATAATTTAATGAGCTCTTCAGGTACTGCTTTATCAGAAATTTTAATGCCAATTGGATTATTAATTCCTTTACAAAAATGTACGTGCGCATGATCTAACTGTCTCGTGCGTTCACCTATCCATAACATATGTGCTGAACAGTCATACCATCTTTCAGTAATACTATCCTGTCTAGTAAGAGCTTGCTCATAGGGTAACAATAAACATTCATGAGCTGTATAAAAATTACATTGAGTGAATGTGGGAGTTCTGGTATCAACACCGATAGCTTTCATAAATCGTAAACTTTCATCTACCTTAGTAGACATTTGTCGGTAACGAGAACCAGCTGGTAAATTTTCTACAAAATCTAAATTCCATGCATGTAATCTAGATATATCAGCATAACCACCTTTGGAAAACGCTCTTAATATATTAAGTGTCTGTGATGATTGATGATATGCATCTAACATTCTATCGGGATTATGGATACGTGCCTCAGGAGTAAAGTCTTCTCCATTTATAATATCACCACGATATGATGGTAATGCAACACCATTTTTAACTTCATCTGGTTCACTTCTTGGTTTGGCAAATTGACCTGCCATGCGACCAACTTTGATAACAGGAATACCACCACCAAAAGTCATAACTAATGCCATCTGTAACATTACTCGAAATGTGTCACGTATATGATTAACACTAAATTCATTGAATGCTTCGGCACAATCACCACCCATAAGTAAAAATCCCTGACCTAACGATGCCTTAGCCAAATCTTCTTGTAATGTTCTTACTTCACCAGCAAAAACCAACGGCGAGCATTTTTCTAATTTATTAACAGCTTCGTTAACCTTATCAGTAGATGGATAACTTGGTGGTTGTTTGATAGGATAGTTTTGCCATGACGATGGTGACCATTCCTCTTGCATGGATTTGACTCTAGGATTTGTCGCGACCATTTTAAGTGATGAATAACCATTTAAAGCAACTTTAACTCTACAAAAAGCATCTAAAATTCCGACAAAAGCAAGAAATATTACCAAAATTAATGTTTTCATTTCACTTTTTTATCGTTGCTCTCGCGTGGTCACATGTCACAAGTTGGGAGTCGGGAATACGCAAATACAAAAAAAAGAAGAAATAATCAATAATATTAATAAAACAATTGATAAAAGCAATATAGTACTGACAAATATACTCGGCTAATATTCTGCTATTATTCTACTATAATATTTAATTCTGATATTCTGCTATACTTTTATACATCAAGACAAAATTTTTATCACAGAAGTATAATCTATTATTTGGTTTGATTTTTAACTCCTAATATTCTGGCTTTAATATCATCTTGATTACCAATATACTGACCTCGTAATGGAGCAATAGCATCTTTATGTGGAATAGGTTTAAAATTTTCATCTAATTTATAAACTAATGGTACGCCTGTCGGAATATTCAATTCTGCGATAACTTCTTCACTGATATTGTCTAAATATTTAACCAAGGCTCTTAATGAGTTACCATGAGCAGCAATAACAACATTTTTTCCAGATTTTATTGATGGAACAATATCCGAATGCCAGTATGGTAAAACACGATCTAATGTTGTTTTTAAACTTTCAGTTCGAATTTTCGATGCAATTGGATTTGTCTTATATTTTTCGTCATTACCTGGATAATGGGATGATTTAACATCAACCTCTGGTGGTGGTATGTCATATGATCTACGCCAAATATTAACTTGATCTTTGCCGTATTTTGCGACAGTTTCTTGTTTATCAAGACCTTGCAATGCACCATAATGCCTCTCATTTAATTGCCATGCATTAACAATAGGGATTGACATACAATCTGTTTGTTCTAATGTGTGCCATAGTGTACGAATCGCCCTCTTTAAACATGATGTGTAGGCAATATCAAATTTATAATTACCATTTTTCAATAATTCACCAGCGGATTGTGCTTCCTTGTGCCCCTTCTCTGACAACGGACAATCATACCATCCAGTAAATTTATTTTCTTGATTCCACGTGGACTCACCATGACGAATCAAGGTTAAAGTATATTCTTTGGACATTGATAATGCACGGATTCCACGAAATGCCACAGGCTTTCTACATGTAAAGGATTGAATGGAGAGGAACATGATTTGTAGGAATAAGTAGAGCCGAATCAGGCTTATGATGAACATTTACGTTTTGTAACACATACGTAAGCTCTCGCGCGAAAAGTACCGGTTTTTCCCCTGTTTTTCTCCTGGCCGGTCCACGTTTTTGTCGTTGGAAATTTTGTATTAATTTAATCAGAGATTACTGGAGACGTGAAAATTCACTACCAGTAAGTAAGCAGAGCTTGCGTTAGTTAAATGTTAATTTTACAATGATTAAATTTTGAATTTAGATTATAAATTATTAGGGTTACTAATTAGTCAATTGTAACGATGTTGTGAGTTAGAATATAATCTAACAATTGTTTTATCGGTTTAATACTTAGTTCTGGTATATCCAACGAGATTTACTTTTAAAATTCAAATTACTACAGGTAAGAACTGCTTGCATTGTATTACGGTATTACTTTCGTCTGCTATATATCTTCATTTTCTTGTTGCAGCCGTCTCTCTGATCTCTTCTTACACTAGATATATATTACATCAACTCTGCATTCAACGATTGATATTCACACATATATTATCATTGTGATATTCGAGTACAAATTCTGAAAATGTACCGAATGTTTTCTTAAATGCATAAGTATAGTAATTTAAATCAAATTTGTAAAAGACTCAATGCTTTAAAATTCTTGTATGCACTCTACAATCATGATTCATCACCAAAATTAACAAAGCATGCATATTTCATACTGATATTTCGTACCAAATTTTAATAATATATCAAAAATTCATAAAACTGTAATTTATAGAGCAATATAAATCCAATTTGCATGAGATCAAATGCTCTACACTTCTTTCTTGCAATAGGCAACAACAATACATCACCATAACTACTATATCATGCATATTTCATCATGATATTTCATACTAAATTCTACTAATATACCAAAAAATCATAAAAATGCAATTTATAAAGCAATATAAATCCAATAATCACACTGAAAAGTTCTAATCATACTACAAAGATGATTT